>Ga0209487_1000724_pt1 | contig 29260 bp, 25 predicted proteins | sample Poulit2012_FD_187524 | JGI IMG/M metagenome (GOLD analysis project Ga0209487, IMG submission 187524) | Agricultural soil microbial communities from Georgia to study Nitrogen management - Poultry litter 2012 (SPAdes) (version 2) | ecosystem: Environmental > Terrestrial > Soil > Agricultural land...
CGACGAACCCGGCGGGCACCGAGTACTGGTTCGCCGGCCAGTGCGCGGAGCGGGCGAGCAGCAGCCGGTCCTCGGGGTCGGTGATCGCCATGATCACCGCCGGGTCGGTCCGGGGGAAGTGCTGGGAGCGGTCCACCGGGCAGCGGCGCACCCACCCGGCAGCCTCCACGGCGGTGACGGCACCGCACCGGGGGCAGTGCGTGTGCCCACGGTGCCAGTTCGCCAGCGCGAGCGCCTCGGTGGCCAGCCCGGCGTCCACCTCACCGAGCAGCGCACCGATGTCGCGCAGGCTCACCGCCCGCAGACCGTCGGTGGTCAGGTCGGCGGGTCCGTCCCCGGCGGGCCAGCGCTGCCCGCGCGACTCACCCTGCTCGTCCTGACCCGGCCCGTCCTCCGGCCGTAGCGCCGCGAGGTAGGGCCGGCCGCCGGCGGTGCCCAGGTAGGCCCAGATGGCCTCGCCGGAGAGCCCGCCGACCTCGGCGACCGGCCTGGTGACCAGCCCGGGGTGCCCGGCGGAGAAGTCGGCGAGCACCTGCCCGCCGCGCACGGTGAGCACCCGGGTGGCCGGTTCGACCGCCAGCTCCTCGAGCAGGCCCGGCTCCATCCGGCGTGCAGTGTCCCGGTCCAGGCCGAGGCGGGAGAGCGGCAGGTCGTCCGAGTTCACCGCTCCACCGTAGATCAGACGCGCCGAAACCGGCGCCGCACCAGGGGCCCCGGCCTGGCCTACCGTGGGGTCGTGCCCGAGAACACGCGTTCCCCCCTCGCCCTGGCCGCACTGGCCACGGTCGCGATCCGCGGTCTGGACGTGATCGCCACTCGTCCCCCGCGCCACCCGGGTGCCGACTTCGACGTGGTCGGTGTGCTGGACGCCGAGCGGCGGCGGTGGATCGTGCGGGCGCCGCGGACAGCGGCTGCCGGTGCCGCGCTGGAGGGTGAGGTCGCCCTGCTGGAAGTGCTCGGCCGAGAGGTCGACGGCGGAGCTCTCCGGTTCCAGGTCCCTCGCCCGGGCGGGTTCGCCCCGCTGCCGGAGGGCGGCCGGGCGATGGTGTACCGGGAGCTGCCCGGCACGCCGGTGCAGGTGGGCGCCCTGCAGGCCGGTCCGGGCCTGGCGGCCCGGGTGGGTCGGGCGCTGGCGTCGGTGCACGAGCTGGACCCGGGTCTGCTGGCCGATGCTGGCCTACCGAGCTACGACGCGGAGTCCTACCGGCAGCGGCGGTTGACCGAGGTGGACGAGGCGGCCCGCACCGGGCACGTGCCGGCGGGGCTGCTGCGCCGCTGGGAGCATGCGCTGGAGAACGTGGCGCTGTGGCGGTTCGGTGCCACCCCGGTGCACGGCGACCTGGCCGCTGAGCACGTGCTGGTCGAGGACGGGCAGGTGACCGCGATCCTGGACTGGTCCGAGGCGCGGGTCGCCGATCCGGCCGACGACCTGGCCTGGCTGTACGCCGAGGCCGGGGACGAGGCGTTGGAGTCGATCCTGGAGGCCTACGCCCTGGCCCGCACGGAATCTGCCGACGACCACCTCGGCGACCGTGCCCTGCTGGCCGGAGAGCTCGCCCTGGCGCGGTGGCTGATGCACGGGGTGCGCGCGCGGGACGGGCAGATCATCGACGACGCGATCGCGATGCTCGGCCAGCTCGAGGTGGACCTGGCCGGGGCCACCCCGATCGGGTACGTGGAACCTGTGGTCGAACCGGTGGGCACAGCTGCCCCGGTGGCCGGCGCCGTCGACGAGGGCTACCCGGAGGACGAGGTCTACCCCGAGGACGACCCCGGCGCAGGCGCCGCTCAGCCAGCAGCCACGGCCACGTCGTTCGGTGACGACTCCGACACTGCCGAGCTACGCACCGACGAGCTGCGCGTACCGGACTACCAGCGCCGGGCCGTGCCCCGCGGGCACGACGACACCCCGACCGTGCAGCTGCCGCCGCAGTCCCCAGACGAGCACTGAGCACCCGCACCGGCCTGGGCGCTGGTGCTCCGCCGTCGACGACCTGGGCTGCTCAGGCGGCAGCGCCGGCGAACTGGGACCGGTAGAGCTCGGCATACCGGCCCCCGGCGGCACGCAGCACGGCATGGGACCCGGACTCCACGACCCGGCCGTCCTCGATCACCAGAATGGTGTCGGCCGCCCGCACGGTGGACAGCCGGTGGGCGATGACGAGCGCAGTGCGTCCGCTCAGTGCTTCGCCGAGCGCCTCCTGCACGGCCGTCTCCGAGGTGGAGTCCAGGTGCGCGGTCGCCTCGTCCAGGATGACCACCGGGGAGGCAGCGAGCAGCACCCGGGCGATGGTCAGCCGCTGCCGCTCCCCGCCGGAGAGCCGGTAGCCACGCTCCCCGGCCACCGTGTCCAGCCCGTCCGGCAGCGACCGGACCAGGTCGGCCAGCCGGGAACGGTGCAGGGCGTCCCAGAGCTCGGCCTCGCTCGCCTCCGGCCGGGCCAGCAGCAGGTTCGCGCGGATCGTGTCGTGGAACAGGTGACCGTCCTGGGTGACCATCCCGACGGCCGCACGCAGCGAGCTGCTGGTCACCTCTCGCACGTCCACACCGCCGAGGCGCACCGCACCGGCGTCCACGTCGTACAACCGCGGCAGCAGACCGGCGATCGTGGACTTCCCGGCACCGGAGGAGCCGACCAGCGCCACCATCTGTCCGGGTTCGGCGCGGAAGGACACCTGGTGCAGCACGTCCACCCCGCCCCGGTCGTCCAGGGTGGCGACCTCCTCCAGGGAGGCCAGCGAGACCCGGCCTGCCGGCGGGTAGGCGAAGGTGACCCGGTCCAGCTCCACCGAGAGCGGCCCGGCGGGCAGGTCGCGGGCGTCGGCCGGCTCGGCGACCAGCGGCTGCAGGTCGAGCACCTCGAAGACCCGCTCGAAGCTGACCATCGCGCTCATCACCTCCACCCGGGCATTGGCCAGTGCCGTCAGCGGCGCATACAGCCGGGTGAGCAGCAGGGCGAGGGCGACCACGTCCCCGGCGGCCAGGCCACCACCGAGAGCGAGCAGCCCGCCGAGCCCGTAGACCACCGCCAGAGCGAGCGCCGAGACCAGGGTCAGGGCGATCAGGAACACCTGCTGCAGCATCGCGCTGCGGATGCCGATGTCCCGCACCCGCACCGCACGCTCGGCGAACTCCGCCGACTCCTGCTCCGGACGGCCGAACAGCTTGATCAGCGTGGCACCCGGTGCGGAGAACCGCTCGGTCATCCGGGAGGTCATCGTGGCGTTGTGGTTGGCGGCCTCGCGGCGCAGCCGGGCCAGCCGGGCGCCGAGCAGCCGGGCCGGCAGCACGAACACCGGCAGCAGCACCAGGGTCAGCAGCGTCACCTGCCAGGACAGGCTGACCATCGCGACGAACGCCAGCAGCAGCGTCACGAGGTTGCTCACCACTCCGGAGAGCGTGTCGCTGAACGCCCGCTGGGCACCGAGCACGTCGCTGTTCAGCCGGCTGACCAGCGCACCGGTGCGGGTGCGGTTGAAGAACGCCACCGGCATCTGTTGCACGTGGTCGAAGACGGCGGTGCGCAGGTCGAGGATGAGTCCCTCGCCGATCGTGGCCGACAACCACCGCTGCGCCAGGCTCAGCCCGGCCTCGGCGAGCGCGATCAGAGCGATCACTCCGGCCAGGGTGAGCACCACCTGGGCCGCGGCGCCGGTGACGATGGCGTCCACCACCCGACCGGCGAGCAGCGGAGTAGCGACCGTGACCACCGCCACGGCCACGCCGACAGCGACGAACACCGCGATGCGCCGCCGGTGCGGGCGGGCGAAGGCGGCGATCCGGCGCAGCGTCCGCCTGGAGAACGGGCGTCGGTCGGCGTCGGCCTGCATCGACGTGTACATCGAGTGCCACGCCACTGATTCCATGCTCATCGCACTGCTCCTGGGTCGAGGGCCGATCTCCTGGTTCGAGGTGCCCTTGCCCGATCCACCCTTGTACCTCAACAATGGTTGAGGTCAATGGAGGGTGGAGAGATGCCTGTCACACCGGCCTGGCACCAGGGCGAGCTGACCGTCGGGGAGGTGGCCGCGCGCAGCGGGGTAAGCGTCTCAGCGCTGCACTTCTACGAGCGCAGCGGGCTGATCGCCGCCCGGCGCACCTCGGGGAACCAGCGCCGGTACCGGCGGGACGTGCTGCGCCGGGTGGCGCTGATCCGGGTCGCGCAGCGGGTGGGGATCCCGTTGGCGGACATCCGCAGTGCTCTGGCAGAGCTGCCGGACGGGCGCACCCCGACCCGGCGGGACTGGCAGCAGCTCTCCGAGCGGTGGCAGGCAGAGCTGGACGAGCGGATCCACCGGCTGCAGCAGCTGCGGGACAGCTTCACCGACTGCATCGGCTGCGGCTGTCTGTCCATCGACCGGTGCGCGCTGGCGAACCCGCGCGATGCGCTGGCCGCGCACGGCGCGGGCCCGCGGCGGCTGCTGGAGTCCTGAACCGGCTACCGGGCCGGTGTCCTGCTCAGAGCACGGTGGCGGCGTCGGCGAAGTCCAGCCGGGGCAGGCGCGGCAGCTCGGTGCCCGTACCCTCGGCGTGGCCGACGTTGACCACCAGGAGGGAGCGCCACCCGCACTCGGCGAAGAACTCGGCGTCCACGGCGGCGAAGTCCATCCCGTTCATCGGCCCGGTGGCCAGTCCGGCCGCACGCAGGCCGACGATCAGGTAGCCGGCCTGGATGAGGGCATTGGTGCGGGCCATCGGGTCCCGGGTCTCCGGAGCCTGGCTGAGCTGGTCCTGCACGTGCGGTGCGTGCGGGAACAGCGTGCCCATGTGCTGGTGGAAGTTCGGGTCGTAGCCGAGCACCAGGGTCAGCGGTGCGGCGGCGACGCGGTCCCGGTTGCCCTCGTTCATCAGCGGCACCAGACGCTCTCGCGCCTCGCCCCGGCGAAGCACCAGCAGGCGCAGCGGGAGGATGTTCATCGCGGTCGGGCCCCACTTGATCAGCTCGTAGACGGCCTCGATCTGGGCGACGTCCACCTCCTCGTCGGTGAACGCCTGGGCGCTGCGCGCGGTGCGGAACAGGCGGTCGGCGGTCTCAGGGTCGATCTGCAGGTCGGCGCGGCCGAGGGTATCGATGCTCATGACCGGGAAAACAGTTGATTATTGAATCATCTTCCTGCGTGGACGTGACCTGTGTCACCGCCTCAGCTGGTCACCGTGGCGAGCACCTCGTCGATCTCCTCCTCGGTGATCTCCCCGGAGCTGATCGTCTCGGCGCCGACGTAGACGAATGAGGCCTGCACCGACTCCAGCGGCACCTGGTGCAGCCGGGACCAGGCGAGCCGGTACAGGGCGAGCTGCATCTGCCGGCTGCGCAAGGTGCGGGCGTCCCGCGGTGGCGCCCCGGTCTTCCAGTCGACGATGTGCACACCGTCGGCGGTGGCGAACACTGCATCGATGCGGCAGCGGACCATCACCGAGCGCACCGGGGTCTCGATGTCCACCTCCACCCCGATCGGGCGGGCACCGGCCCACTCGCTGTCCAAGAACGCCCGCTGCAGCTCGGCCAGAGCGGCGTCCTCCCCGGCGAGCTCGTCCTCCGCACCGGGCAGGGTCTCCCAGTCCAGCAGGGCACGGGAGCCGAAGTACTGCTCCAGCCAGGCGTGGAACCGGGTGCCCCGGCGGGCCTGCACGCTGGGTTCGCGCGGCACCGGGCGGCGCCGGTTGCGGCGGAACGCGGCCGGGTCCTCGGCCAACGCCACCACGGCGGAGGCGGACAGGTGCGCGGGCCGGTCCGGGGTCTGCGCGGCGGCCCGGTCCCGTTCGGCCAGCAGCAGCTCCGCGTCCCGCCACCACTGCTGTGCCTGGGCGCTGACCCCGGGCAGCGTGCCGTCTGTGGCGTCTTGCCAGACCCGGTCCCACTGCTGGCCGACCGCGGCTGCGGGTTCTGGCCAGGTGGCGCTCTGCCCGGCCGGGCCAGCGGGATTCTCCTCGTGCTGGGAACTGGTCGGCAGGTCCCGGTGCTGCACCAGGTCGGCGCGCACCAGCTCGGCCAGGAACGGGGAGGGCCGCTTGGGCCGGGTCTGCGCGGCCCAGAAGGAGCCGGTGAGCAACAGCTCGTGCCGGGCGCGGGTGAGCGCCACGTAGGCGAGCCGCCGTTCTTCCTGCAGCAGCCGCTGGCCCTCCTCGAGCCGGAACTGCGCCAGGGCGGCCTCCATCTCAGTGTGGGTCACCGCCTCCTCAGCGTGCAGCTCCGGCAGGGAGGCCGCATCACCGCGCAGCGGGTAGGGCAGGGTGCCGATCGGGGTGAGCCAGCCGCCGCTGGTGACGGGCTTGCCCTCGGCGGGGGTGTGCTGCAGGGAGGGGAAGTCGCCCATGTTCAGGCCCGCGACCACCACGCAGTCCCACTCCAGCCCTTTGGCGGCGTGCACGGTCATGATCTGGATCGCCTGCGGGTCCGGTTCGGCCTCGAGGACCTCCAGACCGCGTTCCTCGTCCTCGGCGACGTCCAGGTAGGTCAGGAACGCACCCAACGTGGGGGCACCGGAACCGGCGGCGAAATCGGCACCTGCGGCGGTGAAGGCGTCCAGGTGCCGGCGGGCGTGCCCTGCGCTGCCGGGGGTGGCGGCGAGCACCTCGATGTCCAGCTCCAACGCCTGCTCGGTGGCGGTGATCAGCTCAGGCACGGACAGGTGGGTCAGTGCCCGGACCGTCCGGATCGCCTCGGCGAGGCGCTGCAGGCGGGCGCGTGCCGCGTCGCTGAGGGAGCGGCCGCGGGGGCTGCGCCACTGCGGGCGGGGTAGCCGGTCGACGGCTTCGACCAGGCTGGCCTCCTCCACGGCTTCACGCACCTGGGCTGGTTCCTCGGCGCCGGTGAGCGGGATGGCACCCTGCTCCTGGGCGGCCGCACCGTCCCCGCCGCCGGGGGCTGGGTTCTCGGCACCCTCGGCGTCCTCGTCTGCCCCTGGCCGGGTCCATGCCCGGGCCTGGGTGCGGGACCAGTCGGCGAGCACCTGCAGGTCGACGGCGCCCAGGTGCACGCTCGGCCCGGTGAGGAGGCGCATCATCGCGTCCCCGCGGGAGGGGTCGTGGGCGACCTGCAGAGCGGCGCGCACGTCCGCGACCTCCGGGGTGGACAGCAGCCCGGCCAGGCCCACCACCTGGCAGGGCAGGCCCGCAGCGGTCAGCGCCTGCTCGATGGCCACGAACTGGGCACGCTTGCGGCACAGCACGGCCGCCGAGGCGCCGCTGGCCCACCGCTGGGCGAGGTAGGCGGCGATCTGCTCGGCCTCCTCCAGGTGGGTCTCGGTGTACCGGGCCTGCACACTTCCCTCGCCGGCGTCCGGGCGCGCTGCCAGCTCCGCGACGGCGTCGGTGCGCAGCGGAGCGGCCAGGTGGTTCGCAGCCAGCAGGATCGCCCGGTCGTTGCGCCAGGCGGTGCTCAGGTTCACGGTGCGGGCCGGCCCGTGAGTCGAAGGAAAGCTCTCCGGGAAGTCCAGCAGGGTGCCGGCTGCGGCACCGCGCCAACCGTAGATCGCCTGGTTCGGGTCGCCGACGGCGGTCACCGGGTGACCACCGCCGAACAGGGCACGCAGCATCTGCACCTGGGCGATCGAGGTGTCCTGGTACTCGTCCAGCAGCACCGCCCGGTACCGGGACCGCTCCCCCGCACCGACGTCCTCCACCTGGGCGGCGATCGTGGCGGCCAGGCGCACCTGGTCGCCGAAGTCCACCACCCCGTCGGCCTGCTTGCGCGCGGTGAACGCCTCGACCAGGTCCAGCAGCGCCCGTCGCGTGCTCAGCGACTCGACCACCCGGCGCACCGCAGCGCGCAGCCCGGGCTTCTTCCCCGGTTCGTCCTCCTTCTCCGTCAGCGAGCGGATCAACCGGTCGATCTCCGCGGCCGCCTCCCCGGGGGTGCGGCCGTGCTCGGACAGCTCGGCGGCCAGTGCGGCGACGGCGTCCACCACGGTGCTCACCGCGGCGGTGGTGTCCAGGTCGTCCGGCCAGGTGCGGACCACGTCGTCGGCGAGCTGGTAGCGGCCCGCGTCCCCGATCAGGGTGGCGTCCGGGTCGACCCCGATGCGCAGGGCGTGGTCGGTGACGATGCCGGCAGCATAGGAGTTGTAGGTGGCGATCCGAGGCTGGTCCTCCACGGCCTCCGGGCTGCTCACCCCGGCACGGGCGAGACGGCGCAGCCGGGACCGGATCCGCACGGACAGCTCCGAGGCTGCCTTCCGGGTGAAGGTCAGGCCGAGGATCTCGCTGGGTCGGACCAGCTCGTTGGCCACCAGGTAGACCACCCGGGCGGCCATCGTCTCGGTCTTGCCCGAGCCGGCACCGGCCACCACGAGCATCGGTTCCAGGTCCGCCTCGATCACCGCGGTCTGCTCCGGGGTGGGGCGGGGTCGTCCGAGGGCGTCAGCGATCGCGGCCGCACTCCAGGTGGTAGCCATCGGGCTCCTCGTGGTCATCAGCATCCTCTCCGCTGCCACCACGGTGCCTCGCTGCGGCACACCTCGTCCCTCGGCGTACCTGCGCGGGGGCTCCTCGTGGTCATCGGGCCACCCGCCCACCCTCGGGCTGCGCCGGGCAGGAGGTGCGCACCGGGCAGGTGCGGCAGGTCTCGTTCGGCCGCGCCTCGAAGTGGCCTGCGGCCATCGTCTGCGCCCCCTCCCGGACGAGCTCCTCGGCCCAGGTGGGCTCGGTGTCGTCGGCCAGTGGCAGCTGGTCGCGCTGGGCGGCGTTCTTCGCCTTGGTACCCACATAGAGCAGGGCGGCACCGCCGCTGCGGTCCCGCGGTTCTCCGCTGCCCTCTTCGGCACCGAACGCAGTGGCGAAGCCGCCTCGTTCGGCGGCCACCTGGTAGCTGCCGAGCTGTGGGTGACGGGCGGCGTCCGCCGTGCTGACCGGAGTGGTGCCGGTCTTCAGATCCACGACCCGCACGCCGTCGGAGGTGAGCTCCACCCGGTCCACCCGGCCACGGAGCACCGCCCGGCCCAGGTCCACCTCGAAGGGCACCTCAGTGGCGACCGGCCCGGGGTGGGCGACGAGATAGTCAGCGAGCTTGTCCACCATCTCCTCGGCGCGGCGGCGCTGCACCGCACCTACCCACCCGGCGGGCAGGTCGAGCTCGTGCCAGCGCGCGTCCAGGTCCGCACGCAGCTGCTGACGGGAGCCGTGCGGGTGGTTGGCGGCGATCTCGTGGATCAGGTTGCCCAAGCTCTGCGCGGCGCTGTCCGCGGGTTGGCCACCGGACCGGGTGAGCATCCAGCGCAACGGGCAGGTGGCGACCAGCTCCATCGTGGACGGGCTCACCACCACCTGCTCGTCCGGTCCGGCAAGCCGGTCCGTGCTGGTGACCGCCAGCAGCGGCGGCCACTGGCTCGCGTCCGCGCCGGGCACGTCCCGCTCGGCCAGGTGGGCCAGCAACGCTGCCGCCTCGGACGCCAGCGCCAGCTCCTCGGCGGGCACCGGCCGGTCCTGCAGCACCGGGCGAAGCTGGGCGCGGAGCCGGCCGACCAGCCCGCGCAGGTCCAGGGGGTGCGGCACCTGGGCGATGGTGGGCGCCTCCTCCGCCTCGGGCAACAGCTTCTCCACGAACACCGACGGGCGGGCGTCGGTGTTCAGCACTGCGGTGACCAGCACCTCACGGCGAGCGCGGGAGCAGGCGGCCACGAAGGCGCGCAGCTCTCCCTCGTACACCTCCCTGCGGGCGCGGCGGAACCGGTCGGTCTCGGCGCCAGCCTGGTCCCGGGAGGTGGCCACGTGCCGGGCAGTGGCAATGTCGGCCAGCTCGGCGGCGCCGAGCAACGAGTCACGGATGCGCAGGTCCGGCCAGACCTCCTCCTGCACACCGGCGACCACCACCACGTCCCACTCGCCACCGGCCGCACCGGCCGGTGTGTGCACCGCGACCGCATCGCCGAGGCGGCCCTGCTCGGCGAGAGTGTCCGCGGGGAAGTCCTGCGCCTCAAGGTGGGCCAGGAACCCGGCCGGGGAGGCCATCGTGGCCCGGTCGGTGAACTGCTCCGCGGCGCGGAACAGGGCCATCACCGCATCCAGGTCCTCATCGGCCCGGTCCGCACCGACCCCACCGGCCAGTGCCCGCCGCTGCCAGGTGCCGGCCAACCCGGTGGCCGACCAGATCGCCCACAGCACGGTCTCCACAGTGGCGGCCTCCGCGGCCAGCGCCTCCCGACCGGCGGCCAGCACCGCCAGCAGCTGGCCCATCCCGCGGGCCAGGCGACCGGGCAGCTCCACCTCGGCCAGCCCCGCATCACCGGTGAGCAGGGCAGCGAGCAGCTCCTCGGAGCGCCGCGCACCCCCGGCGTTCCGCTCCGCCTGTCGCAGCCGGCGGCGCAGCGCCCGCACGGTCACCGCATCCATCCCGCCCACCGGTGAACACAGCAGCGCCACCGCGTCCTCGGGATCCAGCCGGTCGGCCAGCACCACCCGCAGGGCGAGCAGCAGCGCCGCCACCGCCGGCTCCTCCCGCAGCGGACGGTCCGGCAGCGCCATCTCCAGCGGCACGCCCGCGCTGCGCAGCCCGCGACGGATCGCCCCCGCCAGCTCACCAGAGCGCACCACCACGGCCATCTGCGACCAGGGCACCTGCTGGTGCACGTGCTGCTCGCGCAGGTACCGGGCGATGTAGGCGACCTGCTGCGCGTCGCTGGCCAGCAGCGCGGTGCGCAGCCGCGACTGCGCATCCACCGGCTCGGCCCGCCGGCGCCGGGTCTCCTGCAACGTGGGCAGCCCGGCGCTGAGCTCGGCGACCGGTCCGCGCAACCCGGGACCGTGCCGCCACACCCGGGTGAGCACGTGGGTGCGGGCGCCCCAGGCACCGTCCTGCCCAGGCGGGAGGGAGGCGGTGTGCAGCAGGGCGGGCAACCCGCCGCGGAACTGCTGCACCGCCACGTCCGCATCCCCGAAGACGGCCAGCCGGGCACCGTCACCGGCCAGTGCATCCAGCAGCCGGGCAGTGGCCAGGGTGGCGTCCTGGTAGTCGTCGTGCAGCACCAGGTCCCAACGGGGCCGCTCGGTGCCGGGGACGTCCTGCTCCCAGGTGTGCAGCGCGTGGGTAGCCTCGTCGACGATCGTGGCAGCGTCGTAGCGGGCCCCACGGTCCGGAGTGGTCTGGCTGAGCGCCATCACCTGGGTGTACTCGGTCAGCAGGGCGCCGGCGGCCACCCACTCCGGCCGGTGGTGGCGCTCCCCCCACGCGGCCAGGCCCTGCCCGTCCAGACCGGCCTCGGCGGCGCGCATGTGCAGGTCCCGCAGCTCGTCGCGGAACGCCCGCAGGCTCAGTGCCTGCGCCGGCACCGCGGCCGGCCAGTCGATCGCCACCCCCTCCCCGGCCGTGTGTCCGGCGAGCAGCTCGGTCAGGATCTGGTCCTGCTCCGGTCCACTCACCAGCGTCGGCGGCGGTTCCCCGCGCAGCGTGGCCCGCAGCCGCAGCACGGCGAAGGCGAGGGAGGCGGGGGTGCGCACCAGCACCGAGGAGGTGGTGCGCGCCAGCTGCGCGGCCACCTGGTCGCGCACCACGGCTGCCCGACGGCGGGTGGGCACCAGCAGCACCCCAGCACCTGAGGTGGCGGTGAGCCAACGGGTGAAGGTGAGGACCGCCGTCGTGCTCTTGCCGGTCCCAGGCGCCCCGTGCACGACGTGGTGCCCGCCGGCAAGGATGGCCTCCTGCACGGCGAGCGAAGTGTCCTCCGGCGACGTCATACCCCGATCCCATCATCGACCGCCGACACCGCAGCCCGAGCCGGACGCACGGTCAGGGCTGCGGCCAGGCGTTCGGGGTGCAGCCGTCCAAGGTGATCGTCTGCTGCTGCATCACCGGGGCCACCTCACCCGTTCCCGGGCAGGACTGGTGCTGATGTCCCAGCAGATGACCCACCTCGTGGTTCACCAGGTACTGGCGGTAGGCGGTGATGGAACCGTTCTCCAGGAACTCGTCGGTCGCCTGGGCGTAGCGCATCGCGTTCAGCGCGGCGTGCCCGTTCCGGCCGCAGGAGTACAGGCCGACCGTGCGCAGCGGGGCACACATCGCATCCACCTCGTCCGGGGAGGCGAGCACCACCCGGAAGTCAGGATCGGCGTCGGTGCGGGCGAACGAGACCGCACCGTCGTGGCCCCAGCTGCGCGGGTCGTTCAGCGTGTCCATCACGAACGTGGCGAACTGCCGGGCGTCGATCGACAGACCGTCCTCCACCTCGACCCGGATCTGCAGGACCTGGTCGGCGTCCGGGTCGGGCGCGTCCTGCTCACCGGGGACGACGGTCAGCGTGCCGTCGCCGGCCTCGGGAACGTCTCGGTCGCGTACCCCGGCGCGGGCATCGGCCCGCTCCGCTGGCGACAGGGTGGGCTCCTCGGTCGGTTCCTCGCTCGGTTCCTCGGTCGACTCTCCGCTGGCGTCCTCGCCGGCGCCCTCGCTGGCGTCCTCGGCCGCCATCGGGTTCCCGTCCGCTCGGGCCGGGCCGGTGGCGCCCTCGGCGACCGAATCGCGATCAGCGTTGCGGCTGGCCGGGTCCTGGCTCCGGGCGTCGGCGGCGGTGGGGCTGGGCTCTGCGGTGCCGGAGGTCAGCACGAACGGGGCGAGCAGCACCCCGAGGAGCACCCCGAGGGCTACAGCCACCATCGCGAGCAGGAACCGACGCATGGGTCCATGGTGTCACTGCGGGGACATACGATGGGACACAGCAGCGGTACCGGCGCACGTCGGTACCTGAGTCGACCTGAGGAGCGGTAGTGGAGATCACCATCGGGGTGAAGCACGTCAGCCGGGAGCTGAGCCTGGAGTTCGACGGCGAGTCGGAAGCCGTGCACAAGGCGGTCACCGAGGCGTTGGAAGAGCAGGCCAAGGGCAACAGTTCTGCTGTGCTCACGCTCACCGACGAGAAGGGGCGCCAGGTGGTGGTGCCGGCGGGCGCGCTGGCGTATGTGGAGATCGGGGCGCAGCTACCGCGTCCGGTGGGCTTCGGCACGATCTGAGCCGGTCCAGCCCGGATGAACGGGTGTGCGGCCACAGACCCGCTAGACTTGGCCTGTACACGGTTGCCCGGTCGCCCGAAGGAACGGTAGATCACGCGGTACTCGCCGGTTCGCGCCGGCAATGACATCTCTGCGATCGGCTACCACGACCAGGTGAGCTGTCCTGTCCCGCTCCGCGTGCGCGGGAGCCGCACGGCAGCATCGCCGCAACCGAACAGGTATTCAGTGACCGAATCGACCCAGACCGCTGCCGAAGACCTTGACGACGTCGTCGCCGACACCGTGGACTCCGGACCGGTGGACGACCTACGTGCCGAGGAGTCGCAGTCGTTCGCGGACTTCGGGGTCCGCGCCGAGACCGTGCAGTCGTTGGCGGACGTGGGCATCACCCACCCGTTCCCGATCCAGGCGCTCACCCTCCCGGTGGCACTGCAGGGCCGGGACATCATCGGCCAGGCGAAGACCGGGACCGGGAAGACCCTCGGCTTCGGCATCCCGCTGCTGCAGGAGATCATCGCCCCCGGGGAGGAGGGCTGGGACACCTTCCCCACCGCCGGCAAGCCGCAGGCGCTGGTGGTGGTGCCCACCCGGGAGCTGGCGGTGCAGGTGGCCGGTGACCTGGCCACCGCGTCCCGTCGACGCAAGGTGCGGGTGCTGCAGGTCTACGGCGGGCGGGCCTACGAACCGCAGATCGAGTCGTTGCAGCGTGGTGTGGAGGTCGTGGTCGGTACGCCCGGCCGGATGATCGACCTGCTCAAGCAGGGGCACCTGCAGCTGAAGCATGTGCGCACTGTGGTGCTCGACGAGGCTGACGAGATGCTCGACCTCGGTTTCCTCCCGGACGTGGAGACACTGCTCGCAGCCACCCCGGGCAGCCGGAACACCATGCTGTTCTCGGCGACGATGCCCGGTCCGGTGGTGGCGATGGCCCGCCGGTACATGTCCCGGCCCACGCACATCCGCGCCCACGACCCCGGTGACGACGGCGCCACGCTGGCCACCACGCGCCAGCTGGTCTACCGGGCGCACGCGATGGACAAGGTGGAGCTGCTCTCCCGGATCCTGCAGGCCGAGGGGCGCGGGCTGACCATCGTCTTCGCCCGCACCAAACGCACCTGCGCCAAGGTGGCCGACGAGCTGAACGATCGCGGGTTCGCGGCAGCAGCGATCCACGGCGACCTCGGCCAGGGGGCCCGGGAGCAGGCACTGCGCGCGTTCCGGCACGGCAAGGTGGACGTGCTGGTCGCCACCGACGTGGCCGCCCGCGGTATCGACATCGACGACGTCACGCACGTGCTGAACTACCAGTGCCCAGAGGACGAGAAGACCTACGTGCACCGGATCGGGCGTACCGGCCGCGCCGGCAACACCGGCACCGCGATCACGTTCGTGGACTGGGACGACGTACCACGGTGGATGCTCATCGACCGCACCCTGGACCTGGGTCTGGGCGAGCCGCCGGAGACCTACTCCTCCTCCCCGCACGTGTACTCCGACCTGAACATCGCCGAGAACGTCACCGGCCGGCTGCCCCGGTCCGAGCGCACCCGCGCCGGGCTGGACGCCGAGGAGATCGAGGACATCGGCGAGACCGGCCAGCGCTCCGGCGGGGGTGGCCGGTCTCGCAGTGGTCGTGGCCGCGATGGTGGCGGTCGCGGCGGCCGAGGTGGATCCGGTGGCGGCCGCGGCGGCTCCGGTGGCGGCCGAGGTGGATCCGGTGGCGGCCGCGGCGGGCGTGGCTCCGGTGGTGACCGGTCCCGCCGGGACGGCGGCGAGCGCACCGGCTCCGAGCGCGCGGCGGGCGGTGGCGGGCAGCGCCGTCGGCGTCGTCGCCGCCGCACCCACGGTGGCAAGCCGGCTGAGTGACCGACGAGCGGCTGCCAGCGTGAGGACGCCGGGCAGTCAGCCGCCGAGGATGAAAGCGCGCACCGCATCGGCGATCAGCTGCACCGCGATCGCGGCCAGCAGCAGCCCCGCGATCCGGGTGACCAGCGTGGTGCCGCCCTCCCCCAGCACCCGGTGCACGATCACCGAGAACCGCATCGCCAGGTACAGGCACACGTGCACGGCCACGATCGCCAGCATGATCGCCACCCAACCGGGCACGCTGCCACCGGAGGACTCCACCGCGAGCATCGCCGCCACGATCGCACCCGGGCCGGCCAGCAGCGGCGTGCCCAGCGGCACCAGCGCCACGTTCACCTTCCCGCTCGCCGAAGGCTCCTCCGCCTTACCGGTGAGCAGCTCCATCGCCACCAGCAACAAGAGCAGACCACCGGAGGCCTGCAGCGCGGGCACAGAGATCCCCAGGAAGTTCAGGATGTACTTCCCGAACAGCACGAACGCCACGATCACCCCGAACGCCACCGCCACCGCCTGGATCGCCGCCCGGGCCCGCTGCTTGGCGGTCATCGTGGAGGTCAGCGCCAGGAACACCGGCACAGTGCCGGCCGGGTCCATGATCACGAACAGGGTGAGGAACGTGGTCAGGAACAGAGTGCCGTCGATCACCGCCGCCATCAGCGCACCACGTCGATCCGGCCGCGGCCGACGATCTCGGCCAGCACCTCCGGGGTGGTGGTGTGCTCCCCGAGCCGGTTCGGCTTTCCGGCACCGTGGTAGTCGCTGGAGCCGGTGACCAGCAGCCCCAGCTCGGCGGCCAGCTCCCGCAGCCGCGCCTTGTCCGCCTCGGTGTGGTCCCGGTGGTCCACCTCCAGCCCGACCAGACCGGCCTCGGCCAGGTCACGGATCACCTGCTCGCTGACCACCCGGCCGCGCGCGCTGGCCCGCGGGTGGGCGAACACCGGCACCCCGCCGGCTGCGAGCACCAGTCCCACCGCGTCGGCCACCTCCGGTGCGTGGTAGCGCACGTAGTACGGCCCGCGCGGCGCGAGCATGGTGGCGAACGCTGCCGCCCGGTCGGTGGCGTGCCCGCGGGCCACCAGCGCATCGGCGATGTGCGGACGCCCGATCGTGGCCTCCGCCCCGGCGCGGGCGGCCACCTCCTCCCAGGTCAGGTCGAAGTCGGCGGCCAGCCGGTCCACCATCGCCCGGGCGCGCCCGTCCCTGGAGGCCCGGGAGGCGGCGAGCTCGGCGGCGAGAGCGGGATCGTGCGGGTCGTGCAGGTAGCTGAGCAGGTGCACGCTGATCCCGCCGGCGGTGCAGGACACCTCAGTGCCGCGCACCAGCGCCACGCCCTCGGTCTGCGCAGCCGTCGCTGCCTCCGCCCAGCCGGCAGTGGTGTCGTGGTCGGTCAACGCCAGCACGTCCAGCCCCGCCTGGCGCGCCTCGGCCACCAGCTCGGCCGGCGTCTGGGTTCCGTCGGACACGCGCGAGTGCGTGTGCAGGTCGATGCGCACGATCACCCAGGGTATCGGGGTCTGTCCGGTTCCTGAGACGATCGGCGTTTGAGACGATAGGAGCATGGTGACCACTGCCTCCGAACCCCAGACCCAGGACCTGGCCGACCGCGGGTCGAACCGTTCCCAGCGGCCGGACTCCCAGGCGTTCCGCGACTTCATCGCCTCCGACTGGGCGCCGCGCACCGGACCGGCGCCGGTGCGCGAGCCGGTCGCCGAGCACACCGAGCGCCGCCGGGCGGCGATCAGCGCAGCGTTCCCCGGCGAGCGGCTCGTGCTCCCGGCGGGTCCGCTCAAGGTCCGCTCCAACGACACCGACTACCGGTTCCGCCCGCACTCGGCGTTCGCGCACCTGACCGGGCTGGGCACCGACGAGGAGCCGGACGCAGTGCTGGTGCTGCACCCGGCCGACGGCGGCGGCCACGAGGCGGTGCTGTACTTCCGGCCGCTGGCCGGCCGGGACACCGAGGAGTTCTACGCCGACGCCCGGTACGGAGAGTTCTGGGTGGGTGCGCGGCCCACGCTGGAGGAGATCGAGACCCGCACCGGGCTGCGCTGCGCGCACATCGACTCACTGCGCGACGAGCTCGCCAAGGACGCTCCCCAAGTAGCCCTACGGGTGGTGCGGGAAGCGGACGAGGCGATCTGCGCCGTCGTCGACGAGGTCCGGCAGGGCACCCGCGAGGAGCAGGACGCGGCACTGGCGGAAGCGCTCTCGGAGCTGCGGCTGATCAAGGACGACTGGGAGGTGGACCAGCTGCGGGAAGCAGTGGCGGCCACCATCGCCGGGTTCGGTGACATCGTGCGCGAGCTGGACCGGGCCACCGGCCACCCGCGCGGGGAGCGGGTGATCGAGGGGGCGTTCGGCGCCCGCGCCCGGGAGGAGGGCAACGGGATCGGCTACGACACCATCGCCGCCGCCGGGGACCACGCCACCACGCTGCACTGGATCCGCAACGACGGTCAGGTGCGCTCCGGCGAGCTGGTGCTGGTGGACGCCGGGGTGGAGGTGGACTCCCTGTACACCGCGGACATCACCCGCACCCTGCCGGTGGACGGCACCTTCACCGAGACCCAGCGCCGGGTGTACACCGCCGTGCTGGACGCTGCCGACGCCGCGTTCGCCTTCGCCCGCCCGGGCGTGCGGTTCCGAGACGTGCACACCACAGCGCTGCGGGTGCTCGCGCAGCGCCTGCACGACTGGGGGCTGCTGCCGGTGAGCGTCGAGGAGGCGGTCTCCCCCGAGGGGCAGCAGCACCGCCGGTGGATGCCGCACGGCACCAGCCACCACCTCGGCCTGGACGTGCACGACTGCGCCCAGGCCCGCCGGGAGATGTACCTGGATGCCGAGCTGGTGCCCGGGATGGTGTTCACCATCGAGCCGGGCCTGTACTTCAAGGCCGACGACCTGGCCGTACCGGAGGAGTACCGCGGTATCGGCGTGCGGATCGAGGACGACGTGCTGGTCACCGAGACCGGGGTGGAGAACCTGTCCGCCGCGCTCCCCCGCCGCCCGGAGGACGTGGAGGCGTGGATGGCTTCGCTGCGGTGACCCGGGCCGAGGCGCCGGCCGCCGGGACGGGGGCCACCGAGGGGGACCGGCGCACCCACCTGGTGGTCGCCGGTGCCATCGGCGCGCTGGTGACCGCTGTGTACACCGTGTTCTCGCTGCGGCAGTGGGACCGGTTCGAGGTGCCCTCCTGGGACCTGGGCATCTTCACCCAGGTGCTGCGCGGCTACTCCGAGCTGTCCGCACCGGTGGTGTCGATCAAGGGCGAGGGTTTCATGATCCTCGGCGACCACTTCCACCCGTTGCTGGCGGTGCTGGCGCCGGTGTACCGGCTGTTCCCCTCGGGGCTGACCCTGCTGGTGGTCCAGGACGTGCTGGTCGGGATCAGCGTGGTGGTGGTGACCGCGTGCGCGGCCCGGCACCTGGGCACCGTGGCCGGGGCCGGGATCGGGCTGGCCTACGGGCTGTCCTGGGGGTTGCAGTCGGCGGTGGCCGCCCAGTTCCACGAGATCGCGCTGGCAGTGCCGCTGCTGGCCGCGTGCTGTGCTGCGCTGGTGCGCCGGGACCACCGGGCGGCGGCGCTGTGGGTGGCGCCCACGGTGCTGGTCAAGGAGGACATGGGCCTGACCGTCGCGGCGGTCGGGCTGGTGCTGCTCGTGCGCGGCAGCCGGCGGCTCGGCGCTGGTCTGCTGGCCGGCGGGCTGGCCGCGTTCTGGCTGACCACGACCGTGATCCTGCCGGCGCTGAACTCCGACGGGGTGTGGGCCTACGCCGAGGACTCGCTCCTGTCGGTGCTGCTCAGCGACCCGGGGCAGGCGGTGAACATGCTGCTGGCCGGTGCCGGGCAGAAGGCGCTGCTGGTGCTGGCGGTGTTCGCGGTCACCGGTTTCCTCGCGCTGCGCAGCCCGATCGCGCTGATCACCCTGCCCACGTTCGCCTGGCGGCTGACCTCCGACGTGCCCTACCACTGGGCGCTGCAGTGGCACTACTCGGCGGTGCTGATGCCGGTGGTGTTCCTCGCCGCAGTGGACGGGCTGCGGCTGCTGCCCGCCCTGGGCGGGCGGGTGCGCTGGGTCGCAGCCGGCCTGGTCGCGATCAGCCTGGTGGTGAGCACGCACTTCCCGCTGTGGGACCTGACCGAGGCGCGCACCTATCGTCCCTCAGCCCACGACGGCGGAGCGCACGCGGCGTTGGCGACGATCCCGGATGGCGCGGTGGTCGCCACGGACATCACGTTGATGGCCTATCTCGCCCCGCGGGCGCAGGTGTACTGGGTGGGCAACGAGGGCAACCCGGTGCCGGACTACGTGGTGGTCAACCGCAGCTCGGGTGTCTACGGCGGAGCGCCGCCGCAGCACGTGGTCGGCTACGCCGAGGACAAGTTCCCGGAGGCGCAGTTCATCGAGGTGCTCGACGACGAGGGGTTCGCTGTGGCCGAGCGGGTCGGCTGAGCACGCGGGCTGGTTCAGCGGCCGAAACCGCCGAAGCGGTCCGGTTGGCTCGGGGCGTCAGGCAGCTCGCTGAGCAGCTGGCGGGCCTCATCGGCCTTCTCGGTCAGGCAGAGCACGGAGTACGCCCCGGCGACCACCTGGGAGGCGGAGGTGAAGTCCCGCTTGCCGCCGCTGAAGGCATAGGCGATCACCGCGAACAGCATGCCCGCCCCGGCGCCGACCAGCACTGCGGGCAGCAGCGCCTCGAGCAGCGTGCCGCCCATCAGGAACAGCAGCAGACCGATGAAGAAGCCGAAGTAGGCGCCGGACATCGCACCGCGGCCGGCGACGCTGGGGTAGGTGCGTCGACCGGTGATCCGCTCCACCATCTTCAGGTCGGTGCCCACGATGGTCACCGCGTTCACCTCGAACTCCTTGTCTGCGAGGAAGTCCACCGCACGCTGGGCTTCCAGGTAGGTGGCGTAGGAGGCGATCTCGTCGCCACGGGGCTGCAGGCCCGCTCGCGGGTCGGTCGGACGCATCGCTGACATGTACTCATTGTTCCCCAACCAGTGGCGTAGTGTCATCCGGCCGTGCCGAGAGCTGCAAAGGTGCGGTCGGCGGTGCTGTCATAGGCTGACCCGGTGAGCTCTGCGACCGGTCGGATCTATGTGGCCCGTCTCGCCGGCACCGGCGTCTTCGACCCGCTGGGGGACCGGGTGGGTCGGGTGCACGATGTGGTCGTGCTGCTCCGGGTACGGCAGGCGCCGCGGGCAGTGGGCCTGGTCGTGGAGGTACCGGGCCGGCGCCGGGTGTTCCTGCCGCTGTCCCGGGTGACCTCGATCGATGCCGGGGCGGTGATCACCACCGGGCTGATGAACGTGCGCCGGTTCTCCCAGCGGGCGGCAGAGACCCTGGTGCTCGGTGAGCTGCTGGACCGGGAGATCCGGCTGCGGGACGGCTCCAGCACGGTGACCATCCAGGACGTCGCGCTGGAGCAGCAGCGCAACCGGGACTGGTTGGTGACCAAGCTGTACGTGCGCCGCACCGGCGTACGCACCGGGTTGCTGCGCCGCGGGGAGCACCTGACCGTCGATGTCGGCGAGGCCCTCGGCCTGGCACCGGCCACCGCCCAGCAGGGTGCCACGGCGCTGCTGGCCACGATGACCGACCTGAAACCGGCCGACCTGGCCGACGTGCTGCACGACCTGCCTGCCCAACGGCGGGTGGAGGTCGCCGCCGCGCTGCGGGACGAACGGCTGGCGGACGTGCTCGAAGAGCTCGGCGAGGAGGACCGGGTGATGATCGTCTCCTCGCTGAGCACCGAACGGGCCGCGCACGTGCTGGACGTGATGCAGCCCGACGACGCCGCGGACCTGGTCTCCGAGCTGTCCACCCAGCAAGCCTCCGAGCTGCTCGCGCTGATGGCGCCGGAGGAGGCCGAGGACGTGCGCCGCCTGCTGGTCTACGACGAGCACACGGCCGGCGGGCTGATGACCACCGAACCGGTCATCCTGCCGCCGGAGGCCACTGTGGCCACCGCGTTGGCGCACGCCCGGCGCCGGGACGTCACCCCAGCACTGTCAGCGATGGTGTTCGTGGTGCGCCCGCCGCTGGAGACCCCCACCGGGCGGCTGCTCGGCGTGGTGCACCTGCAACGGATGCTGCGCGAACCACCGCACGAGGCGCTCGGCACCCTGCTGGACCAGGACGTGGAACCGGTGGACCCGCACGATGTGATCGGCAAGGTCACCCGGCTGCTGGCCACCTACAACCTCACCGCCCTGCCGGTGGTCGACGAGGACCGCCGGCTGCTGGGGGCGGTGAGCGTGGACGACGTGCTCGACCACCTGCTGCCGGAGGACTGGCGGGAGGCGGACGACGAGGTGACCGACCAGGCGATGGGAGCACAGCGTGTCTGACCGACTCGACACCCCCCTGCGCAGCCGCCGCCGATGGCTGCCCCGCGGGCCGAGGAACAAGGATGCCTTCGGCAAGCTCGCCGAGGCGATCGCCCGCTTCATCGGCACGCCCCGGTTCCTCATCTACATGACCATCTTCTGCGCCGTCTGGCTGGCCTGGAACACGCTCGCCCCGCAGGAGGTGCAGTTCGACCCGCGGGCGCTGAACTTCACCCTGCTCACCCTGATGCTCTCGCTGCAGGCGTCCTACTCCGCACCGCTGATCCTGCTCGCCCAGGACCGGCAGGCCGACCGGGACCGGGTCGCCGCCGAGCAGGACCGGCAGCGCTCGGAGCGCAACCTCGCCGACACCGAGTATCTTGCCCGGGAGGTGGCAGCGCTGCGGCTGGCGATCGGTGAGGTGGCCACCCGGGACTTCGTCCGCTCCGAGCTGCGGTCCCTGCTGGAGGAGCTGCAGGCCGACCAGGAGGAGGAGCCGGCCACGGCGACCGGGCAGGCCTAGGTGGTCGATCCCACAACGCCGCCCGCTCCCGCTCCTAGGTGCTCGGCTTAGACTCGGGGCATGGCTGAGTTGATCGATCGTGTGCACGAGGCACTGACCACAGTGCTCGACCCGGAGATCAGGCGGCCGATCACCGACCTGGACATGGTCCGCGGTGTGGACGCCGAGGACTCCGCGGACGGCGCTGTGGTGACTGTGACCATCGCCCTGACCACGTCCGGCTGCCCGCTGAAGGACACGATCACCCGGGACGTGACCAACGCCGCCGAAGGTGTCGAGGGTGTGGCCCGCGCGACAGTGTCGATGACGGTGATGACCGACGAGGAACGCACTGCGCTGCGCACCAAGCTGCGCGGCGGCATCGCCGAACCGGTGATCCCATTCACCCAACCGGACAACCTCACCCGGGTGTTCGCGGTGGCCTCCGGCAAGGGCGGCGTCGGCAAGTCCAGCGTGACCGCCAACCTGGCCGCGGCGATGGCCGCCGACGGGCTCAAGGTCGGTGTGGTGGACGCGGACGTCTACGGTTTCTCCCTGCCCCGGATGCTCGGGGTGACGCTTCCGCCGACCAAGGTGGACGACATGATCCTTCCCCCCGTGGCCGGGGACGTGAAGGTGATCTCGATCGGCATGTTCACCGATCCGGGCCGGGCCGTGGTCTGGCGTGGGCCGATGCTGCACCGGGCGCTGCAGCAGTTCCTCGCAGACGTGTTCTGGGGCGACCTGGACGTGCTGCTGCTGGACCTCCCGCCGGGCACCGGCGACATCGCCATCTCTGTGGCGCAGATGCTGCCGAACGCGGAGCTGCTGGTGGTCACCACCCCGCAGCTGGCGGCCGCCGAGGTGGCCGAGCGGGCCGGGTCGATGTCCAAGGCCACCAACCAGACGGTGGCCGGGGTGATCGAGAACATGTCCTGGCTGACTCAGCCGGACGGGTCCCGGCTGGAGCTGTTCGGCTCCGGCGGCGGTCAGCGGGTCGCGGACACGCTCACCGAGACGCTCGGCACCCCGGTGCCGCTGCTCGGTCAGGTGCCCCTGGAGGTGGCGCTGCGAGAGGGCTCCGACGCCGGGCAGCCGCTGGTCAGCACAGCGGACGAGACCTCGGAGGCGGCGCAGGTGCTGCGCTCGGTGGCCGGTACGCTCGGGCACCGGTCCCGCGGACTCGCGGGCAAGAAGCTGGCGATCTCCCCGGTGGGCTGAGCCCAGCGGCCCACGCAGCTGAGCTCGCGGGCCACACCCGCCGATACCGGTGACGGCGGAGGCTCAGGTGGCTTCGTCGTCGAACGGGGCGCCGTGGGCGAGCGGGTCGTCCTCGGTGGCAGCAGCATCCTCCGCGCCGTTGGTCTGCCCGGAGGCGCCGGTTGCGGCAGCAGCACCGGCTGCTGCGGCGCCGGCAGCCCCCGCAGCTGCGGCGCTGCCGCCTGTCCCCGAGCTGCTGCTCTTCGTGCTGGCGGTCTTCGAGCTGCTCGAGCGTGTCGAAGAACCTGCGGACTTGCTCGTCGGCGACAGGTCCTCCAGCAGCGCGTCCCGCACGATCCGGCGTGGGTCGTACTGGCGCGGATCCAGCTTGGAGAAGTCCAGGTCCGCCGCCTCCGGACCGAGCTCGTCCTTGATCGTCTGGGTTGCGCCACGGGCCATGTCCCGCAGCGTGCGCACCAGCCGGGCCAGCTGCTCAGCGTACTGCGGCAACCGTTGCGGGCCGACGACGATGGTGATCACCAACAGGATGATGATGATCTCGGCACCGTTCAGCATGACCCACAGCCTAATCTGAGCCGGGGGGTGGCCAGGTCAGTCACCGGCTATCCGTCTCCCCGAGGGTGACCTCCAGGTCGGTGTCCTCGCCGCCGTCCCGCACGGTCAACGTGACCACGTCCCCGGGTGAGTGCGCGCGGATCCGCACGATCAGCTCGTCCGGGCTGGTGACCGGGTCACCGTCGATCGCCACGATCACGTCCCCCGGCTCCAGCCCGGCCGCCTCGGCCGGCCCGCCGGGGGTGATCGCCGGGGCGTCGGTGGCATCGGCGTCGCTGACCACCTGCACCCCCTCACCGGTGTAGCCGACATCCAGCAGCGCGCCGATCACCGGATAGGTGGCCTGACCGGTCTCGATCAGCTGCTCGGTGGTGCGGCGCACCTGGCTGCTCGGGATGGCGAACCCCAGGCCCACGCTGCCGGCCTGCCCGGCGGTGGCGGTGGTGGCGATCGCCGAGTTCACCCCGATCACCTCACCGGCGGCGTTCACCAGCGGGCCGCCGGAGTTGCCGGGGTTGATCGCCGCATCGGTCTGGATCGCGTTGATGAACGTGCCGCCCTCCTCCCCCGGGATGCTCACCGGCCGGTTCAGGGCACTGACGATCCCGGAGGTCACAGTGCCCTCCAGGCCGAGCGGGGCACCGATCGCCACCACCGGCTCGCCCACCACCAGGGCGTCGGAGTCGCCGAGCACCAGCGGGCGCAACCCGTCCGCGTCCACCTGCAGCACGGCGAGGTCGTAGTCGATGCTGGCGCCGACGATCTCCGCCTCGTGCTCGCTCCCGTCGGACAGCACCACGGTGATCTGCCCGCCGCCACCCCGCGCGGCGGCGATCACGTGCTGGTTGGTGACGATGTATCCGTCCTCCCGGAGCACCAGACCGCTGCCGCTGCCGCTCTGCTGACCGGCAGCCACCTCGATGTAGACGGTGCTGGGCAGCACGTCCGCCGCGATCGCCGCCACCGACTCCTCGCTCAGGTCGGCGCCGGCGGAACCACCCGGCCCGGGACTCACCTGGGAGGTGGGTAGCTCGGCGGAGCTGTCCGCACCGAGCAGCGGCGGGGCGAGAAGCACTCCGAGGAGCAGCCCGACGAGCAGGCACACTGCCATCAGCGGCACAGCCACAGCGAGCAGGATGCGCCGAGGGTCCCGCCGGACCCGGTACGCCTGGCCGACCGGTGCGGTCAGGTGCGGGGTGCTGCCCGGGCGAGCTCCGCCGTCGGGCGACGGCGCAGCCTCCTGGGCAGGTGCGCTCACCTGCCCCTGGTGGGGCACCTGGTAGGGCGGGGCGAACGGGCCCTGGCCCGGGTCGGTCGGGGTCGTCATCGCACCTCTCCTGCTCAGCCGCCGCCGAGCAGCACGTCCAGGCCTTGGGCGAACCGGTCCACCACACCGTCCTCCGCTCCGGCCGGCATCTGCGCGATCACCTCGTGCGCGGCGCTGGGATCCTGCCCGGAGGAGACCGCCACCACCGAGGTGCCGCACTGGGCCACCCACCAGTGGTCAGCCACCCGGTACACCTCGTGCCCACCGACCGGCACCGGCTCCAGCGGTGCGGTCATCGACTCGTCCAGCACTCCGCGGGCCTCCATCACCTGCACAGTGCCGCGGCTGTCGGCCAGGTCGACCTGCAGGATCGGACCGGCGGGGTTGTCCAGCACCAGCACGTCCTGCACGGACATCCCGGTGGGCAGCTGCGCCGGTGCGGTCCAGCCGCTGCTGCTCATCCAGTCCAGCACTGTGGCGGAGAGGTCCTCACCGCCGGTGGCGGCCGGGGTGAACACCGCGTTCGAGGCGACCGCGCTCTCCGCGGACCCGCCGAGCGCGACCAGCGGGGTGAGGTCGTGCACCTCGCGCTGCTGCCCGCCGAGCACGAACAGTGCCACGGCGAACACTCCCACAGAGGCCACCGCCCCGGAGAGCAGCCGCAACCGCGTGCTGCGCGGGCTGGGCTGGGGCGGGCTGTTCTCTGGCTCGGGCAGGTAGCCGGCCGACAGCGGCCCGGAGGACTGGCCGGGCATGTTCATGGCGAGCAGCCGCTGAGTGAGGTCGTCGCTGGCCCGGACCTGCCCGGTGGACCGGGCTGCGGCCGCGCGCAACGCCCGCTCCGCCTGCACCTGGGCGCGGCAGCCGGCACAGTGCACCAGGTGCGCCCGGGCACGTTCCGCCCTGGCCGGCGGCAGGTGGCCGTCCACGAGGGAGGAGACGAGCGGTCCGAGATGGCTCACCCGGTGACCTCCGCGGTCTGGACAGGCCGGTCTTCGATCACCCGCGGGGACCGGTGCGCCAGCGTGGTGCGCAGCTGGGCGCGGCCGCGGTGGATCCGGGAGCGAACCGTGCCCATCGAGATGCCCAGCACCTCGCCGATCTCCTCGTAGGAGAGGCCCTCGATGTCGCAGAGCACCACGGCGGCCCGGTACTGCGGCTTGAGCGAGTCCAGCGCCTGCTGGATGTCCCGGTCCAGGTTGTCGTGCTCGTAGCGCCGCTCCGGGGAGCTGGCGTCGGTGGTGGCGGCGATCCGCTCCACCGCCGGACCGAGCGCATCGAACCGGATCCGCTTCTTCCGCCGCTGTCCGTCCAGGAACAGGTTGGTGGTGATCCGGTGCAACCAGCCGGCGAACGTGCCCGGTGAGTAGGAGTGCAGCGACCGGAACACCCGCACGAACACCTCCTGGGTGAGGTCCTCGGCGTCCGCCCGGTTGCCGGTGAGCCGGTAGGCGAGCCGGTACACCCGGTCAGTGTTCTCCCGGACGATCTCCTCCCAGCTGGGCGGCTGCCAGTCCTCTTCCGGCGTGACCGGCTCCCCGGCCGAGCGCTGGTCTGCGGGCGGGTCGTCGGGCGGTGGGAACACGGCGGCGGTGGTCATCAGGCCTCTATCGTAGGCGGCGCACCTGAGAACTTGCTGGGAGCGTGGCGCCCCTCCTGCCCCGGTGGGCGCGCCTGGGCGCTAGCATCGGAGCAGTCCCGCCGTCTGCGAGCCGATCTGGAGGCCCACCATCGCTGCCGACAAGGCCCTGAGCTGGGCGTACACCGAAGAGTTCCTCACCGAACCGGAAGCCGCCGCCGCCGCCCGGGCCCGCGCCGAGGAGTTCGGCATCGACGCTGTGTCGGTCGGTGTGGGCGCCACGCTGCGGATGCTCACCGCCACTGCCGACGCCAAGGCGGTCGCCGAGGTAGGCACCGGCACCGGCGTCTCCGCGTTGTGGCTGCTGGACGGGATGGCCACCGACGGCGTGCTCACCACTATCGACGTGGAGGTGGAGCACCAGCGGGCGGCGAAGGAGGCGTTCGCGGCGGCCGGGATCCGCTCCACCCGCACCCGCACCATCTCCGGGCGGGCGCTGGACGTGCTGCCCCGGTTGGCGGACTCGGCCTACGACCTGGTGTTCCTCGACGCCGAACCGGGCGAGACCAGCGACTACGCCGAGCAGGCGGTGCGGATGCTGCGCCGCGGCGGGGTGCTGGTGGTCGCCCAGGCGCTCTGGCACGACCGGGTGGCCGACCCGGCCCGTCGGGACGAGCTCACGGTGGCGATGCGCGAGCTGGGCCGCAGCGTGCGGGAGAACGAGAACCTGGTGCCGACGCTGCTGCCGGTCGGCGGTGGGCTGCTGGTGGCCGTCACCCGCTGACCGGCGATGTCTGCCGCCGAGGTCGCCCCCGCCGCGCTGTACGTGCTGCACGTGCTGCTGGTGGCGGTGATGGCCGTGTCCGTATCCGTGGGGCGCAAGCCGACGGCGGCACTGGCGTGGCTGCTGGTGATGATCTTCGTGCCGGTGCTGGGGGTGGTGGCCTACCTGCTGATCGGCACCGCCCGGCTGCCTGCCGAACGCCGCGCCAAGCAGCAGTTCGTCACCGACCGGCTGCTCGCCCGTGAGGACCTGGATGCGACAGCGGACCGGGACACCTGGCCACGCTGGCTGCCCACCCTGGTACGGATGAACCGGCAGCTCGGTGCCCTGCCGATGGTGCCGGACAACAGTGCGGAGCTGATCACCGGGTACGAGCAGATGATCGCCCGGATGGCCGCAGACATCGACCAGGCCAAGGTCTATGTGCACGTGGAGTTCTTCATCCTGGTGCAGGACGAGACCACCACCCCGTTCTTCGACGCCCTGGCCCGGGCACGCCAGCGCGGCGTGACGGTCCGGGTGCTGGTCGACCACCTGTCCCAGCTCACCTACCCGCGCCGGCGGAAGACTGCCGCGGCGCTGGCCGCGATGGGCGCCGAGCTGCGCGCGATGCTGCCGGTCAGCCCGGTGCGCGCCGGACGCCGGCTGGACCTGCGCAACCACCGCAAGCTGGTCGTGGTGGACGGTCGCATCGGGCACACCGGCTCGATGAACCTGATCGCCGAGCACTACCACAAGCGCAGGGCGCTGCGGCACGGGCTGCACTGGCGGGAGCTGATGATGCGGCTCGAGGGTCCGGTGGTGCGGGAGCTGGATGCCGTGTTCGTCACCGACTGGTACAGCGAGACCGACGAGCTGCTGGACCTGGCCCCACCGGTGGACGCTGCACCGGCCGGTGGCCGGCTGGATGCCCAGGTGCTGCCCAGCGGGCCGAGCTTCGAGAACGACAACAACCTCAAGCTGTTCACCGCGGCGATCCACAACGCGCGCCACCGGGTGAGCGTCACCAGCCCGTACTACGTGCCGGACGAGACCGTGCAGGCGGCGTTGGTCACCGCCGCCTCCCGCGGACTGGACGTGGAGCTGTTCGTGGCCGAGACCAGCGACCAGCTCATGGTCTACCACGCCCAGCGCTCCTACTACGAGGAGCTGCTGCGCGCCGGGGTGAAGATCTACCTGTACCGGTCACCCACTGTGCTGCACGCCAAGCACCTGAGCCTGGACGAGGAGGTGGCGATCATCGGCACCAGCAACATGGACGTCCGCTCGCTGAGCCTGCACATGGAGCTGATGGTGCTGGTGGTCGGACGGTCGCTGGTCGCAGACCTGCGCCGGGTGGAGGACGAGTACCGTGCCCGCAGCCGGCTGCTCGACCTGCAGGAATGGCTGGACCGGCCCCGCCGGGAACGATGGTTGGACAACCTGATGCGGTTGACCTCGTCCCTGATGTGAGGCCGGTCCGGCGGTGTCGGTCAGCTGCCGACGGCGCTCAGGGCGGTGCTCAGCTCGCTCGCCTCGGTGGGGTTCAGCTCGACGACCAGTCGTCCGCCACCTTCGAGCGGCACGCGCATGATGATCCCACGGCCCTCCTTGGTGACCTCGAGTGGTCCGTCACCCGTCCTGGGCTTCATGGCGGCCATGGGCATGCTCCCTGATCTGTTCGGTTGAGACGCTCTGCTGGCCCCATTCTATGCCAGAGCCGCCCGGCGGTTCCAAAGCCCCCCTCTCCGCGCTCGCCCGGACGCGGCTGGGCGGCGGCAGATGAGCGCTGCTGCGACCGGCCGAGACCATGGCAGTCACCAGCAGCACACCCGCGGCCACGGTGAGCAGCAGCCAGGTCACCCCGGTGACCCACCCCACCGGTCTACTCCGGTCCGCCGCGGCCCGCTTCGGCGGCGGCCTGAGCAGCAGCGGCCATCTCCTCCCGGCGCCGGCTGCGGTTGGCCTCGATCACTACCTGTACCGCCTCGGCCGGGTCGTCGGTCAGGTGCACCAGGTCCAGGTCGTGCGGTGAGATGGTGCCCCGAGCGGCGAGGGTGCTGCGCAGCCAGTCCAGCAGCCCGCCCCAGAACTCGGTGCCCAGCAGCACGATCGGGAACTGCTTCACCTTCTGGGTCTGCACCAGGGTGAGCGCCTCGAACAGCTCGTCCAGGGTGCCGTACCCGCCGGGCAGCACGATGAAGCCTTGCGCGTACTTGACGAACATCGTCTTCCGG
>Ga0209487_1000725_pt1 | contig 29249 bp, 38 predicted proteins | sample Poulit2012_FD_187524 | JGI IMG/M metagenome (GOLD analysis project Ga0209487, IMG submission 187524) | Agricultural soil microbial communities from Georgia to study Nitrogen management - Poultry litter 2012 (SPAdes) (version 2) | ecosystem: Environmental > Terrestrial > Soil > Agricultural land...
CGACCAGTACATCGTGCGTCGTCGTCCGAAAAGCAAGAAGAATCGATAGGAGCTGATCTCAGATGCCACGCAGCCTGAAGAAGGGCCCCTACGTAGATCAGCACTTGTACCTGAAGGTTCTTGCTGAAAACGATAAGGGCTCCAAAAACGTTATTCGCACTTGGTCACGTCGTTCGATGATCATCCCGGACATGCTTGGGCACACCATTGCAGTCCACGATGGTCGTAAACACGTACCGGTGTTCATCACCGAATCCATGGTCGGACACAAACTGGGAGAATTCGCACCAACGCGTACCTTCCGCGGCCACTCCAGGGACGACCAGAAAGGCCGCCGCTAATAGCGGTGGCTGATCTCAGAGAGGATTAAGCAATGGAAGCCAAGGCAATTGCACGCTATCTGCGTGTTACGCCAATGAAGGCCCGGCGCGTCGTCGACCTTGTTCGTGGTAAGCAAGCGAATGAAGCCCTGGCCATTTTGAAATTCGCCCAACAGGGCGCTGCTGATCCCGTGTACAAGGTACTTGCTTCGGCAGTATCCAACGCCCGGAATAAAGCAGACAGTGAAGGCCTGGCCTTCAACGAAGAAGAACTGTTCGTCAGTGAAGCCTTCGTTGACGAAGGACCAACCATGAAGCGCTTCCAGCCACGCGCTCAAGGACGTGCCTTCCAAATCAACAAACGCACCAGCCACGTCACCATGGTTGTTGCGATCGATGAAGATCAGAAAGGTGGGACCAACTAAATGGGTCAGAAAATTCACCCACACGGATTCCGCCTCGGCATTACCAAAGATCACGTTTCCCGCTGGTTCGCAGACTCCAACGTCAACGGACAGCGCTACAAAGACTTCGTCAAAGAAGACGTCCAAATTCGCAGCCTGCTGCAGGACGGCATGGAACGTGCTGGTATTTCCAAAGTTGAGATCGAACGTACCCGTGACCGTGTTCGCGTCGACGTGCACACCGCTCGCCCAGGTATTGTCATCGGTCGCCGTGGTGCGGAAGCTGATCGCATTCGCCGTGAACTTGAAAAGCTCACAGGCAAGCAGATCCAGCTCAACATCCTAGAAGTCAAAAAACCAGAAACCGACGCACAGCTGGTAGCACAAGGTGTCGCCGAACAGCTCACCGCACGCGTGGCATTCCGCCGTGCAATGCGCCGTTCCATCCAGTCAGCCATGCGCGCAGGCGCCGAAGGTATCCGTATTCAGGTATCCGGCCGTCTGGGCGGTGCCGACATGGGCCGAACAGAGTTCTACCGCGAAGGTCGCGTGCCACTGCACACCCTGCGCGCCAATATCGACTTCGGACAGTTCGAAGCCAAGACCACCTTTGGACGCATCGGCGTCAAAGTCTGGGTCTACAAGGGCGACCTGACCGATAAAGAACTGGCAGCTCAGGAAGCAGCCGCACCGTCAGGCCGTGGTGGCCGTGGTGGTGGCGGACGCGGTGGTGCACGTCGTCGTCGCGGTGGCGCCCCACAGGGTGCACGCGCTGGCGCACAAGGAGGCAACGCCTAATGCTTATCCCACGTCGCGTAAAATTCCGTAAGCAACACCGTCCGGGCCGTAGCGGTATGGCCAAAGGCGGCACCGAAGTAGCCTTCGGTGAATGGGGTCTACAAGCAACCGGCCGCGCATATGTAACCAACCGTCAGATCGAGGCAGCACGTATTGCCATGACGCGTTACATCAAACGTGGCGGTCACGTGTGGATCAACATTTTCCCAGACCGTCCACTGACCAAAAAACCAGCCGAAGTTCGCATGGGTTCAGGTAAAGGCTCCCCAGAATTCTGGGTAGCCAACGTCAAACCAGGCCGCGTCATGTTCGAACTGTCTGGAGTCAGTGAAGAAGTCGCCCGCGAAGCTCTGCGTCTGGCCGCACACAAGCTGCCACTCAAAGCTCGCATTGTACGCCGAGAGGGTGGTGAATAACCATGGCACTAGGTTCACCCGAACTAACATCAGAAGCTTTAGACGGTTACGACAACGCACGCCTGCGTGAAGAACTCGATAAAGCAAAAGCCGAGTTATTCAACCTGCGCTTCCAAGCGGCAACCGGACAAATTGAAAACACCGGTCGCATCAAAGTCGTCAAACGCGATGTTGCACGCATCCTAACCGTGCTGCGCGAACGCGAACTTGGTATCCGCGAAGAAACCGAAGCCAGCGATGAAGACATCAAAGACAAAAAGAAAAGCCGTAAATAGGCTGAGGAGGAAACACAGTGACTGAGTCTGTTGACACCGCAGCCGCTCCAGAGCGTAACTACCGCAAAACATTGCGCGGAGTAGTCGTCTCCGACAAAATGGATAAAACCATCGTCGTCGAAATCGAATACTTCAAACAGCACGCCCTGTACGGCAAAATCATGCGCCGCACCAAACGCGTCAAAGCCCACGACGAAGAAAACACCGCCGGCATCGGCGACAGTGTCCGTCTGGCCGAGACCCGCCCGATTTCCAAAGGGAAACACTGGCGCCTGACCCAGATCGTCGAACGCGCTAAATAAGCCACGACGTATATGTCAACTCATCCGCATCAGCACACCTGATGCGGATGAGTTGTTTAACACGCCACCCCACAGCCAACCGGCCACGATCGTTCACCAACGATTTTTCAAAACCCCCACCCGTGAGGTAGCATGTTGTAGCTGTGCCCTTTTCATAGCTCGGCCATCCACCGGGCATCTGACGAAAAGTCAGCACAACGTCTTGCACCAACGTGCCTCGGCCCCGGCTCAAAAGCACTGTGTGACCGGTTTGCCTCTGAGCGCAAACCAGCCACATACGTCTCACCTAGCCGGGGGTAAGCACAGCAAGAATAGTTTCCATGACCGTTCCGCAAGGCTCGGCCCAACCACGGGATGAGAACCAGCGAGACAAGCAGGAGTAAGCAAGTGATTCAACAAGAATCGCGGCTCAAGGTTGCCGACAACACCGGTGCGAAAGAAATTCTCACCATCCGTGTCCTCGGTGGCTCAGGACGCCGCTATGCATCCATCGGCGACGTTATCGTCGCCACCGTCAAAGATGCCATCCCAGGCGGGGCCGTCAAAAAGGGCGACGTCGTCAAAGCTGTGGTAGTTCGGACCAAAAAATCTGTCCGCCGCACAGATGGCTCATACATCAAATTCGACGAAAACGCAGCAGTCATCCTTCGTCAGGATAACGAACCACGCGGTACTCGTATCTTCGGCCCAGTTGCCCGTGAGCTACGAGACAACCAGTTCATGCGTATCGTATCGCTGGCACCGGAGGTGATCTAACCCATGGCTAAGATCAAAAAAGACGATCTGGTACAGGTCCTCTCAGGAAAAGATCGCGGCAAACAGGGCAAAGTCCTGCGCGTTCTCCCCAAAGAAGACCGTGTGCTCGTAGAAGGCATCAACCGGGTAACCAAACACGTCCGTGCAGGACAAGGACCCGACGGTGCAACCGAAGGTGGCCGTGTAGAAGAAGAAGCACTTCTACATATCTCCAAGGTTGCAGTCGTTGACCCAGAAACCGAGAAACCCACTCGTGTTGGTTACCGTTTTGAAGAAGTCGAAAAAGACGGCGTCACCAAAACCGTGAAGGTCCGTTACGCCAAGGCCTCTGGAAAGGAGCTGTAATGACACAGGTATCTGAAACCGCAGCCTCCAAGGTCACCCCGCGTTTAAAAAACAAATACCGTGACGAGATCAAAGCCGAACTCCAAGAACAGTTCGAATACGCCAACGTCATGGAAGTACCCGGTCTGACAAAGATTGTGGTCAACATGGGCGTCGGCGAAGCCGCACGTGACTCCAAAGTCATCGACGGTGCCATCGCAGACCTGACCCAAATCACCGGTCAGAAACCACAGGTATCCCGGGCAAAGAAATCCATCGCCCAGTTCAAACTGCGCGAAGGTATGCCAATTGGTGCACACACCACCCTGCGCGGCGACCGCATGTGGGAATTCCTGGACCGCCTGGTGACCTTTGCCCTGCCACGTATCCGCGACTTCCGTGGCCTGAGCCCACGCCAGTTCGACGGCAACGGCAACTACACCTTCGGCCTGTCCGAACAGTCCGTCTTCCACGAAATCGATCAAGACAAAATTGATCGAGTCCGCGGCATGGACATCACCGTAGTCACCACCGCAAAAAATGACGACGAAGGCCGCGCACTGCTTCGTGCACTGGGCTTCCCGTTCAAGGCAGACCAGTAATCCAACTACGTTATAGGTCCTGCACCGGTGTACCGGGCCAGGAAACCACAACGAGAAAAGGCTAAAGCCACATATGAGTATGACCGACCCCGTCGCAGACATGTTAACTCGTCTGCGCAACGCTAACTCGGCGCATCACGATAGCGTGAGCATGCCGTCTTCAAAACTGAAGACCGGTGTTGCCGAGATCTTGAAAAACGAAGGCTACATCAGCAACTGGAAAGAAGTTGACGCACGCGTCGGCAAAGACCTCGTGCTCGACCTGAAATTCGGTCCACAGCGCCAGCGTTCCATCGCCGGACTGCGCCGTATTTCCAAACCAGGATTGCGCGTCTACGCCAAGTCCAACAAGCTGCCACATGTACTCGGTGGACTGGGTATCGCTATCCTGTCGACTTCATCAGGTCTGCTGACCGACCGTCAAGCAGCTTCGAAAGGTGTGGGTGGGGAAGTCCTCGCCTACGTCTGGTAATAGGAAGGAAGGGAAACAATGTCACGTATTGGAAAGCTTCCGATCAGCGTACCTTCCGGCGTTGAAGTTGCCATCAACGGCTCCGATGTGTCCGTCAAAGGACCCAAAGGCGAGCTGGGCACCACCATCAACGGCCCGATTGAAGCAAAGCTTGAAGAAAACACCATCACCGTCATTCGCCCGGACGACGAACGGGAATCCCGTTCGCTGCACGGCCTGACCCGCACCCTGATCAACAACATGATCGTCGGCGTCACAGACGGCTACTCCAAGAAATTGGAACTGCACGGTACCGGTTACCGCGTCGTCGCAAAAGGCAATGATCTCGAACTACAACTGGGATTCTCCCACAACGTCGAAGTCACCGCCCCAGAAGGTATCACCTTCACCATCGACGCCAACACCATCACCGTTGCAGGCATCGATAAACAACTTGTCGGCGAAACTGCCGCCAACATCCGTAAACTGCGCGTTACCGAACCCTATAAGGCCAAAGGTATTCGCTACGAGGGTGAAACCATTCGCCGCAAGGCCGGAAAGGCAGGTAAGTAATGTCAACTGTCAGTATCAAAGGCAAAGGCAAAAGCGCTGCCCGCCGTCGCCGTCACGCACGCGTCCGCAAACGGATCCAAGGAACCGCTGCGCGTCCACGTCTTGTAGTGAATCGTTCAGCACGCCACATCTTTGCCCAGGTTATCGACGACGTCGCCGGTGTCACGATCCTGTCAGCTTCCACCATGGAAGCCGACCTCCGTGCCCTAGACTCCGATAAATCTGCAAAAGCTCGCAAAGTCGGCGAAATCATTGCACAGCGCGCGCAAGACGCCGGTGTGACCCAAGTGGTCTTCGACCGTGCCGGTCACAAATATCACGGTCGTATCGCCGCTGTCGCTGAAGGCGCACGGGAAGGTGGACTGAAGCTGTGACCGAAGCAAACAACGAAAAGGACACACAGGTGACCGAAACAACTCAAGAGGCTGTATCGGAAACCTCGCAAGGCTCCGACAGCCAGCACACGGAACGCTCCGAACGGGGCAGCCGCGGCGCACGCCGTGGACAGCGCTCCGAACGTGGCGACCGCGGAGGCCGTAAAGGCGGCCGCGATGACAACCGCGACCAGTTCCTGGAACGCGTTGTCAACATCAACCGCGTAGCCAAAGTCGTCAAAGGTGGACGCCGCTTCGCCTTCACCGCACTCGTCGTCGTCGGCGATGGCGAAGGCATGGTCGGTGTCGGCTACGGTAAAGCCAAAGAAGTACCAGCCGCCATCGCCAAAGGTGTTGAAGAAGCCAAGAAAAACTTCTTCCGCGTCCCACTGGTTGGTACCACCATTCCACACCTGGTCCAAGGTGAAGACGCCGCAGGTGTCGTCCTGCTGCGCCCCGCCTCACCAGGTACCGGAGTAATCGCCGGTGGTCCAGTACGTGCAGTACTGGAAGCCGCAGGCATTGCCGATGTCCTCTCCAAATCCATGGGCTCCGCAAACTCGATCAACATCGTCCGTGCCACCGTTGACGCCCTGCGCCAACTGGAAGGCCCGGAAGAGGTTGCCGCACGTCGTGGACTACCAGTGGACGAAGTTGCACCACAAGCCATGCTGCGCACCATCGCCGAAGCCCGTGCCAAACGTGCCGAAGAAAAGGCAGGTGCATAAGCATGTCGAACTTCGATGCAACACCGAAAAACCTTGCACCATCGGAAGCAACCCTGAACATTACCCAGGTGCGCTCCACCATTGGTCGCAAACCACAGCACGTTGAAACCCTGCGGTCGTTAGGCTTGAAAGGTATCGGCCAGACCGTTACCCGCACAGCCGACGCCGTCACAGTGGGCATGGTTAACGCCGTCTCCCACTTGGTAAAGGTCGAGGAGGTCGACTAATGGCTGAAGAACAACAAGAAGCGCTCAAACTTCACGACCTGCGCCCAGCAAAAGGCTCCAATAAACGCAAACTGCGTTACGGTCGTGGTGAATCGGGCAAGGGCGGTAAAACAGCAACCCGCGGTACCAAAGGTACCCGCGCACGCAACACCGTGCCAGCAGGATTCGAAGGTGGCCAGCTCCCGCTGTACATGCGCCTTCCAAAACTGCGCGGCTTCCGCAACCCCGCAAAAATCGACTACCAAGTAGTCAACCTAGACAAACTGACCGAAGCCTTCCCAGCAGGCGGCGACATCACCGTTGCCGACCTCGTCGAGAAAGGCCTGGTCCGCAAAAACCAGCCGGTCAAAGTTCTTGGTTCAGGCGACATCTCGGTGGCAGTCAATGTCACCGCTGAAGCCTTCTCCAACTCAGCAGTCGAAAAGATTGCTGCAGCCGGAGGCTCAACCAAAACTGCATAACACCGTTCTGCACTAGAACAGTGATACCCTGCGGCCCTCGATCCTTGACGTGTCCCGTCACAGGTCGAGGGCCAACGGTTTTAACGTTAGAATTCAAACCGTGCCTACTCTGGCACAATTGTGAACACATGATTCGAAAGCCATTCGAATCTACAAAAGTGCCAAAACGCACTACTGTCAGGAGGACACTTGTTCAGCACGATAGCAAGGGTTTTTAAAACCCCAGATCTGCGGACCAAGATCCTATTTACCTTAGGTATCATCACGATCTATCGGATCGGGGTATTCATACCGGCACCAAGCGTAAACTACGGTAACGTCCAAATGTGCCTCGCCCAAGGTGACACCACCGGCGGGCTATACTCCTTCGTGAACATGTTCTCCGGCGGAGCCCTACTGCAGGTATCGATCTTCGCGCTGGGCATCATGCCCTACATCACCGCCTCGATCATCACCCAGCTGCTACGGGTGGTCATCCCCGCATTCGAACGGCTCCAAAAAGAAGGCCCCGAAGGCCAAGCACGCCTGACCCAATACACCCGGTACCTCACGGTAGGCCTGGCACTGCTCAACGCCACCACCATAGCCACCCTGGCACGGTCCGGAGCGCTGCTGAACTGTAACGTCTCCCTACTCAACGACGACGGCATTTGGGCCACCCTCCTGCTCGTCCTCACCCTGGCCATGGGCGCCATCGTCATCATGTGGATGGGCGAACAGATCACCGAACGCGGCGTCGGCAACGGCATGTCCCTGATGATCTTCGTATCCATTGCAGCCGGCTTCCCAGCCGGCCTGGGCGCGATCTGGCAAACCCAAGGTTGGCGCGTCTTCGGCCTGGTCATGGTCGTTGGGATTGCCGTGATGATGCTCATCGTGTTCGTGGAAGACTCCCAGCGACGCATCCCAGTCCAATACGCGCGCCGTCAGATCGGCCGTCGCACCGTAGGTTCAACCACCACCTACATTCCAATCAAGGTCAACATGGCCGGCGTCATCCCGGTCATCTTCGCATCATCGATTTTGATGCTGCCCCAGATCCTCATTGAGTTCAATATGCCCACCGACGGCAGCGAACCCGCCGGCTGGATTGTCTGGCTGCAGCACTACTTCGGCAGCGGATCACACCCGCTCTACATGGCCACATTCTTCCTGATGACCATCTTCTTCACCTACTTCTATGTGACCATCACCTTCAACCCGCAAGACGTCTCAGATAACATGAAACGCCAAGGCGGGTTCATCCCGGGAGTCCGTGCCGGACGACCAACCGTCCAATACCTGGAATACGTCATCTCCCGAGTGACCTTCGTCGGCGCGCTGTACCTCGGCATGATCGCCATGCTGCCGCTGATCGCCTTCGTCCTCATTGGCGCAGACCAGAACTTCCCATTCGGCGGCACCTCAATCCTGATTATGGTTGGGGTAGCCTTGACCACGATCAAACAAATCGACGCACAGATGGAACAACGCCACTACGAGGGGCTGCTCCGCTAAACTGAGGCCAGAACCTCACACCACCCGATCAAGGACAGGACAATTCATGACACGTTTGCTTATCATGGGCCCTCCAGGGTCAGGCAAAGGCACTCAAGCTGTGCGCATTGCCGATAAAATGGCCATCCCCGCGATTTCCACCGGTGACATCTTTCGGTACAACGTCAAAGAACTCACCGAGCTGGGCCAAGAAGCCAAAACCTACATCGACGCCGGCGACTTCGTGCCAGACGATGTCACCAACCGGATGGTGGCCGACCGGCTGAACCAAAAAGACGTCGCCAATGGTTTCCTCCTCGACGGCTACCCACGAACCGCCGGACAGGTCGAAGCACTGACCAAGATTCTGCAAGAAAAAGACGACGCCCTCACCGCCGTACTCGTCCTAGAAGTGCCCGACGAAGAAATCATCGAACGTCTGCTGGCACGCGCCCAGACCGAAGGCCGCTCCGATGACACCGAAGACGTGATCAAACACCGTCTTGAGCTCTACCACCAGGAAACCTCCGACCTCATCGAGGCCTACGTAGAACAAGGCATCGTCGGACGCGTGGATGGCACCGGCGCCATCGACGACATCACAGAACGTCTGCTGCAAACCATCTACAACATCCGGGCACGCACCGGAACCCTACCGGTCATCAAGCCGCGCACCGGCAACTAAACTATGTACCATGCCGCGAAGAAACCGACCCCATCTGAGCGGGTCGGTTTTTCGTTGCAACACCAACCCACGTCAGTACACTCGGCTCGCTGCCACCAAATCTTCGGCGTGACCGAAGAACGCAGAGGTAACCACACGCCATGTCCCGCCACATTGAACTCAAAACCAACCGCCAGCTAGCCACCATGCACCAAGCCGGCCTCATCCTGCACAAGGGCCACGACGCGGTCACCGAAGCTGCACGGCCCGGTGTTACCACCGCACAGCTCGATCAAGTATTCCGCCAGGTTCTGGCCGACCACGGGGCAACCTCGAACTTTTTGGGCTACCACGGATTTCCGGCCACCATCTGTGCTTCCGTCAATGACGAAGTCGTCCACGGGATCCCCGGAGACCGCGTACTTCAAGACGGAGACATTATCTCCGTGGATGCCGGTGCCGTCGTCGACGGGTGGCACTCCGACTCGGCCAGAACCATCCTGGTCGGCAACACCGATCCGGCAGACCAGCGACTCTCCGCCATCACAGAAGAAGCCATGTGGGCCGGTATCGCCGCATTTGCACAAGCCAAACACGTTGGCGAAATCGGAAATGCCATTGAGGATTATGTTCGGGCACAAGACGGCGAACCCCTTGGCATCCTAGAAGACTATGTGGGCCACGGGATTGGCTCCGCCATGCACCAAGCCCCCGACGTCTTCAACTTCCGATCCGGCCTGCGCGGACCACGCATCAAAGCCGGGATGGTACTGGCAATCGAACCCATGCTGGTGCGCGGCAACATTGCCACCAAAACACTCGACGACGACTGGACCGTCGTGACCCTGGACGGTGCCAACGCATCACAGTGGGAACATTCCGTGGCACGGCATAAAGAAGGCATCTGGGTGATCACCGCACCAGACGGGGGAGCGGCAGATCTTGCCCGCTACGGTGTGACTCCTGTACCAATCCCACAAAACTAAGGTTCTGTCAATATCATTTGGCATTCGTTGTCAAGATGCGCTAACATAGACCTTTGGCTGATTCTGCCTTTAAGTTATCGGTGTGTCCGATAAAAACCTTCAAGACTGACTCAGCGCATAAACTCATTCTTTTGCAATTGCCCGGATCAACTACGATCCAATGCGATCACAAAAGATAACAGATTGTGGAGGACATGGCTAAAAAAGAAGGCGTCATTGAAGTTGAAGGAACCGTATCTGAGGCATTGCCAAACGCAATGTTCCGGGTCCGGTTAGATAACGACCACGTCGTGCTTGCCACCATTTCAGGCAAAATGCGTCAACACTACATTCGCATTCTGCCCGAAGACCGTGTGGTGGTCGAGCTTAGCCCATACGATCTTGAACGAGGCCGTATTGTCTACCGCTACAAATAAAAATATCCACCTCTGGAACGCTCAAGGAGGAACCCTGTGAAGGTTCAGCCAAGCGTGAAGCGGATCTGCGATGCCTGCAAGGTCATTCGCCGCCACGGCAATGTCATGGTGATCTGCTCTAACCCACGCCACAAACAGCGCCAGGGCTAAGCCCTAGCGCACCATACATAGGCCCATAAATGGGCTGCGGCAACACAGAGCTCAAGCTCAACCTTCGGACAAGACAAAGGCCGAAGACTTACCCGCCAGATAAGGGCACTGTCAGGGATGTGTCGAGTTCTTCATATCCCGCATTGCACCGCTTGGCCGGAGAAATACCCGGGTAAGGACGTGTTGCTGAAGACCTTTGTCATAAAGAACAGGAGAACGGCCATATGGCACGTCTAGCAGGCGTTGATATTCCACGTGAAAAGCGTGTCGTCATCGCTCTCACCTACATCTACGGTGTTGGCAACAGCCGAGCTGTCCAGATTCTGGAAGCAACCGGCATCGACGCGAATACTCGCGTCAAAGATCTATCTGATGACGAAATGGTCCAACTGCGCGACTACATCGAAGGCAACCTTCAAGTCGAAGGTGATCTGCGTCGTGAAGTAGCAGCAGACATTCGTCGCAAAGTTGAAATTGGTTCCTACCAGGGGCTGCGCCACCGTCGTGGTCTGCCAGTCCGTGGACAGCGCACCAAGAACAACGCACGTACCCGTAAGGGCCCGAAGAAGACTGTTGCAGGACGTAAGAAGTAAATACTTCTTGTCCCACCCAGTATTGACTAAACCAAGCTTTTTGTAGGAGAGCATTCTATGGCAAAGCCACGCGGTGCGGCCCCACGTAAGGGACGTCGCTCCAAGAAGAATATTACTCAGGGCCAAGCCCACATCAAATCAACCTTCAACAACACCATCGTTTCGATCACCGATACCACCGGTGGCGTCATCTCCTGGGCATCTGCCGGAGAGATGGGTTTCAAAGGTTCCCGTAAATCGACCCCGTTTGCTGCTCAAACCGCGGCTGAGCATGCTGCCAAGCGCGCCCAGGAACACGGGATGCGCAAAGTTGACGTCTTCGTCAAAGGTCCAGGCTCCGGTCGCGAAACCGCGATCCGGTCCCTGCAAGCTGCAGGACTGGAAGTTGGCTCCATTCAGGACGTCACTCCAGTTGCACACAACGGTGCACGCCCGGCCAAACGCCGTCGCGTCTAAGGCTCTTGAGCACACCACAACCAACACGCGACAGCCATGTTGTGTACCCGGTCGTGGACCAAATCAGAAATAATTTCCATCGTTTCCCCCAACTGCGCGCATCAAATGGCGGATCGCGTGCCGAAAGGAAATGTCAGTGCTCATTGCACAGCGCCCCACGTTGACTGAAGAACCCGTCTCCGAAACCCGTTCCCGGTTCGTCCTCGAACCACTAGAACCGGGCTTTGGTTATACCCTAGGTAACTCGCTGCGTCGTACCCTGCTGTCATCGATCCCAGGTGCCGCTGTCACCTCGGTACGTATTGACCAGGTACTGCACGAGTTCACCACCATCCAGGGTGTCAAAGAAGACGTTACAGAGGTCATCCTGAACGTCAAGCAACTCTCGGTCTCATCACATCACGATGAACCCGTCGTAGCTTACCTGCGCAAGCAGGGCCCAGGTGTCGTCACCGCAGCAGACATCACCCCACCGGCAGGTGTCGAGATCCACAACCCGGATCTGCACATCGCTACCCTGAACGAAAAAGGTAAGTTCGATATGGAACTCACCATCGAACGCGGTCGTGGGTACGTCACCGCTGCACAGAACAAATCACCAGATGCTGAAATCGGCCGCATCCCGGTCGACTCCATCTATTCACCAGTCATGGTCGTCACCTTCAAAGTCGACGCAACCCGCGTGGAACAGCGCACCGACTTTGACAAACTGACCATCGATGTTGAAACCAAACCATCCATGGCACCACGTGATGCCCTGGCATCAGCTGGTTCAACCCTGGTCGAACTATTTGGTCTAGCTCGCGAACTCAACGTCGAAGCCGAAGGCATCGAGGTTGGCCCATCGCCAGTCGACACCAGTGTTGCCGCAGACCTGGCGCTACCGGTAGAGGACCTCGAACTCACCGTTCGATCCTACAACTGCCTCAAGCGCGAAGGCATCAACACGGTTGGCGAACTAGTGGCACGTTCTGAAACTGACCTCATGGACATTCGCAACTTCGGTGCGAAATCCATCGACGAAGTCAAAGAAAAACTCGTGGGCCTCGGCCTGTCTTTGAAAGACGGCGGCCCAGCCAGCTTCGACTCGCCGTTTGACTCCCAGGAGTCAAGCGAGTACGGGCTCTAAGACATATTTGAACCACTGACTCTGAGTGCGCTGAGCACCCAGAGATCATACAAGGAGAATTCATGCCTACCCCAACTAAAGGACCGCGCCTGGGCGGCGGCTCGGCACACCAGCGTCGCATGCTGGCAAACCTGTCAGTGAGCCTGTTCGAGCACAAGTCCATCAAAACCACCCTGACCAAAGCCAAACGTCTCCAGCCCTACGCTGAGCGTCTGGTCACCTTCGCAAAACAGGGTGACCTCAACGCACGACGTAAAGTCCAAGGCCTGATCGCTGGGAACTCACGGACCAACAAATCCGTGGTCCACGAGCTATTCACCGTGATCGGCCCGGCCATGGCACAACGCGAAGGCGGGTTCACGCGCATCACCAAGATCGGTAACCGCGCCGGAGACAACGCTCCAATGGCCGTCATCGAATTGGTTATGGAACCAGTATCACCAAAACAAGCCGTCATCTCGGAAGCAGAAGCCGTCGCAGAAACTGCCGCGGACGAAGCACCAGCAGAAGCTGTTGAAACCGAAGCAGCCGACGAGACTGAAGAAGTCACCGAAGCAGCCGAAAAGGCTGGCGAGGAAGACAAATAAGTCTCACCCCCGGTTTAGCGTTGAACCCCACACGTCAAGTGTGGGGTTCTTCGTTTAACAGACAAACACAACAACTACACTGACCCATATGCACGACGACATCATCCACCGGATCCGGCTTGAGCTTGCCTACGACGGCACCAGCTACCACGGCTGGGCCACCCAACCAGGCCTGCCCACCATCCAAGAGGCCGTCGAGACCGGCCTGGCCAAAATCTTCCGCCAACCGGTCCAAACCACCGTCGCAGGACGCACCGACGCAGGCGTCCACGCTGCCAGACAGGTCGTGCATTTCGATATCTCCCAGCCCCGGTGGCACAAACTCAGCGGAAATAGGCCCCAACGGGCACCCCAAGCCGCTCTGGTATCGAAACTCAACGGAGTGCTAGCCGCAGAAGCCGGCGCCATCCAAATCCTGGACGCCCGAATCGCTCCGGCTGGTTTCGACGCCAGATTCTCACCGACCTCACGCAGCTACCGGTACCGCATCGGGCTGGGGAGACCGGACCCACTGACCCGACACTTCACATATCACCACCGCAAACCTCTGGACGTCGAACGCATGACACGCGAGCTGACAGGATTGCACGGGTTGTACGACTTTGGCTCATTTTGCAAACCACGTCCGGGCGCCACCACGATTCGGACGCTGCATGAATTTGAACTTGCCGTCGAGCACTCGGTGCTCAGCATCTATCTGAGCGCCGACGCATTTTGCCACCACATGGTCCGTGCCCTCGTCGGGGCGCTCCTTCAAGTCGGCGACGGCACCCGCCCGCCGGGTTGGTTGCGGCAGCGCCTAGCAGAACCCACCCGTGATTCACACATGGCCATTGCCCCGGCACACGGACTGATTTTGGAAGCCGTGCATTACCCACCGGATGACGCCGTCGGGCACCGCGCGGCGCAAACCCGGGCCAGACGGGATGCTACGACGTCGTCTGGCGACTAATGCGTTGCGCAGCCTCATTGAGCACCGCAACCACGGCCGCGGTATTGGCGGTAACATCATGCTGATCTGTGACCAGCTCCAACCGCGTTGTGGGCCGGGAAACAATCGGTTTCGTCACGACCCCCGGAAAAGAAAACGACGAGAACGACGCTGGCAGAATAGACGCCCCAACATCCGCGGCAACCAAGCCCATCACATTTTCCTGGTTTACCGCCCGCTGCACGATCCGCGGCGGGTGCCCCAGATGGTGGAAGATCTCCATAATCTTGGCAACATACCCGGGCATGGATTGATACGGAAACAGCACCAGCGGCAACCGACTGAGCTCTTCAGCGGAGACCTCAGCTTTGGCGGCAAGAACATGATTGGCCGGGAGCACAGCAACCAGCTGTTCTGTCAGTAACGCGGTGAACTGCAAGCCGGCTTGTAAGGGCGCATCACGCATGATGCCAATATCCAACCGATTTTCTAATAAGGCTTCGACCTGCTCACCGGTAGCCATCGGGTGTAAGTCCAAATGAATGCCGGGATGCTGCAGGCGGATATCTCGAACAGCGGCCGGCACTAATTCATAACTGGCGGATGACACAAACCCCACCCGAACTCGACCCCGACGGCCCGCTTTAATCTCCCGAATATCCTCCACGGCTTCATCCAGATCCTGCAGGATCGGGCCGACTAAATCCCGGAAGCGGATGCCCTCCGACGTTAGCGACACGCGGCGCGAAGTCCGATCAAATAAGGACACGCCTAATTCCTCTTCCAACCGTTTAATGTGTACGGTCAGTGGAGGTTGAGAGATGTGCAACCTCGCGGCGGCGCGTCCGAAGTGCAGTTCTTCTGCAACGGCCATGAAATATTCAAGTTGGCGTAATTCCACGATCATTCCTTCTGGTCGGTGCCCAGCAAACCGACTAACCCAACTCTATACCGGACGGGCATCCGTGCTGGTGGGTGCGTAAAAGCGTTACCGGTCACCAACGTTTTGCGATGGTTGGCGTTCCGTAGTATGCTTGGTAGCTGTTGTGCGTGTCCTCCCGGATCGCAAGCGCAGCAGGACCCGACGCCGTTGCATCGTCGAAGGGTCGTTGCGGCACCGGGAAGATCGGACCCGGCTTCACGCCAGCCCTCACCTGGTGTACCGGAGTTGCACTGTTAACTTAAACAGCGATACCGCGAAGTTGCTTCTCACGACCACGCGTTACACCGCTGACCGAACACCGACATACGAAGGCTAATACATAGTGCGTACGTTTACACCAACGCCAGACGACGTTGATCGTCAATGGCACGTCATTGACGCCACCGATGTGGTGCTGGGACGTCTTGCCAGCCAGGTGGCAACGCTGCTGCGCGGCAAGCACAAGCCCACCTTTGCCCCACACATGGATATGGGCGATTACGTGATCATCCTGAACGCAGAAAAAGTTGCGTTGACCGGCGCCAAGCTGGAAAAGAAGCAGGCATACCGTCACTCGGGCTACCCGGGCGGTCTGACCTCGACCTCCTACGTCGAACTGCTGGAGAAAAACCCAGTTCGCGCCGTCGAGAAGGCCATCAAAGGCATGCTGCCGAGCAACCGTCTCGCTGACCAGATCTTCAAAAAAGTCAAGGTCTACGAAGGTTCCGATCACCCACATGCTGCCCAGCAGCCAAAAGAATTCATCATCGACCAGGTTGCCCAGTAAGGTCACTCTAAGTTCAAGGAGAACCCATGACTGAAAATGTCACTGAGATCACTGAGGACCAGGATCTGAGCAGCTACACCTCGGAATCTGATGCCACAGTAACTACTGAAGAAGTCGCAGAACGCCCAGCGCTGACCCAACCAGGTCAAGCCGTTGGACGTCGCAAACGCGCCATCGCCCGTGTCCGCCTGATCCCAGGTACCGGAACATGGAAGATCAATGGTCGCGATCTCGACTCCTACTTCCCAAATAAACTGCACCAGCAAGAAGTCAACGACCCGTTCCGCGTCCTTGAGCTAGAAGGCGCATACGACGTCATCGCTCTGGTACACGGTGGCGGCCCCTCCGGCCAAGCCGGAGCCGTCCAACTGGGTGTTGCTCGTGCTCTGAACGAAATCGATCGCGAGAACAACCGCGGCCCGCTCAAAAAAGCAGGCTTCCTCACTCGTGACGCTCGTGCAGTCGAGCGCAAGAAGGCCGGCCTCAAGAAGGCCCGTAAAGCGCCACAATACTCGAAGCGTTAATTCGCTCCAGGTTTTTTCAAAACATCCGTCAGCATCGTGCTGGCGGATGTTTTGTTTTCAGCAGACATCACCACCGCACATAAGCCATATCACTAGGCTCAGGGTCACGCTACGATCGGATGTACAACACACACACACATCCAAACACAAGGGGCGTGACCTCAACACTATGAGCCATTCCGCTGAGCAACTTCACATGGCCATTGATACCGGTGGCACCTTCACCGACATCGCGGTACGAGATGCTCAGGGTGCCATGTTCGTCTGGAAACTTCCTTCCACCCCGCAGGCCCCGCAAGAAGCGGTCATTTCCGGGCTCCAAGGGGCGCTGCAACGAGTAGACCGCGCACCAGCCGAACTCACCCGCTTTGTACACGGCAGCACCGTCGCCACAAACACGGTCATCACCCGCAGCGGCGCCAGCGTCGGCATGGTCACAACCCGCGGATTTCGTGACATCCTCGCTATCGCCCACCAAGCCCGGCCCTCCATCTATCACCAACACCGGCGGAGAGCAGAACCGCTCATTCCCCGATCCGCCATCATCGAAGCAACACAGCGCATGGACGCCGACGGCAACACACTGACACCACTGGATGAGACCGAACTGCAAGAGAGCATTGAGCAGCTTCGACCGCTCGGCTTAGATGTCATTGTGGTTTCCTTTCTCAACGCTTACGTCAATCCCGACCATGAGCGGCGGGCGGTAGAGATTCTCGCCGCCACGGGTGTTGCCGATCAGGTGGTGGCTGCGACAAGTATCTCAGCAGAAATGCGCGAATACGAACGAAGCTCAACCGCCGCCATCAACGCCTATATCGCCCCGACAATCTCGAAGTATTTTCACCGCCTAGAACAGGGCCTCACCAACGCCGGAGTGCGCACCGGCTGGCGCATCATGCAGTCCTCGGGCGGGCTCCTCAGTCCCACCGATGCGGCAGAACACCCAGCGCGCACGGTCCTCTCTGGACTCGCTGGGGGAGTGGTCGGCGCAGCAAATTGGTCAAAACACCTAGGACTGCCACGCGTGGTGTCCTTCGATATCGGCGGCACGTCCACCGATATTGCACTGATCCGCGATGGTATCCCAGATGAAACCCTCTCCTCCGAAATAGCAGGACTGCCGTTAAAACTGCCTTCGGTGGATGTCCACACCATCGGTGCCGGCGGCGGATCCATCGCCTGGCTGGATGCTGGGGGCGGATTGCGGGTTGGACCGCATTCTGCCGGCGCCGAGCCAGGCCCCATCAGCTACCAACGCGGTGGCACCGAGCTGACCGTCACCGATGCCCACGCGGTCCTGGGACGGCTCGGCGACCAACTCCTCGGTGGCGAATTCACCCTCGATGTTCCAGCCGCCCGCGACAAGATGGCAGACTGGGGCGACCAGCTTGGCCTCTCAGCCGAAGACACTGCCGAAGGGATCCTCCAGGTCATCACGGCAACCATGGCGCGAGGCATCAGAAAAGTGTCCGTAGAACGCGGGGTGGACCTGCGCACCTGCGACCTGATGGCGTTCGGGGGCGCCGGACCACTCCACGGAGCCGACCTGGTCCAAGAACTCAACATGAAATCCGCCATCATCCCACCTCGACCAGGTATCGCCTCTGCGGTTGGCATGCTTGATGCGCCCATCCGCCACGACTACGCCACCGCCGTGGACGCCAACACGCCCGAAGCGTTGGCCGGATTGCAACACCACTTCGATGCCATGCAGGAACAAGCCGCAGCAGAGCTGGACCACCCAGAAGCAGCAACGCATTACGACTACTTGGTAGATGCTCGCTACATCGGCCAGTCCTACGAACTCACCGTCACCTGGGACCCGGACTGGGAACAGCAGCGAAGCATTTTCGAAGCAGCGCACGAAGAAAATTATGGGTTCGCCGACCCAGAGGCGCTGCTGGAAATCGTGGTGGCCCGGCTGGTGGTAACCCAGCCTTTGGAACACGGTGAACTCGAATCCGTGGCCGCCATTACCGCTGACGTCACACCGGTACAGCAACGGGACGTGTATATCGATGGAAACTGGCAGAACGTGCCCGTTTACGATAGGGCGACCTTCGGCGCACAAACAGTGGTGGACGGGCCCGCCATTATTCAACAATTCGATTCCACCATCTACGTGCGTCCAGATCAGACAGCCCGCAATGACACGTACGACTTTCTACACCTCAGCCTCTCCGTTGAACAGGAGCGACCATGACCCAGAACGCACTGAACGCCGTAGAACTGGAAATTGCCCGCAACCGACTGGAGTCCATTGCTGAAGAAGTCGGCACCGCCCTGATTCAAACCAGCTATTCACCCAATATTAAAGACCGGCGTGACTGCTCGGCCGGGATTTACGGGCCCGATGGCATGCTTATTTCCCAAGCCGAACATATTCCGCTGCATCTGGGGCTGATGCCAACCATGATCAAAAACGCCTTGGCCACCTACGGCATCGAACATCTGGTGGACGGCGATGTGCTGATCACCAACAACCCCTACCAGGGCGGGTCACACCTGCCCGATATGTGCGTCATTACGCCGGTGTTCTGGCAAGACCAGATCGTGGCGGTCGTAGCCAATATGGCCCACCACGTCGACGTCGGTGGTATGACACCGGGTTCGATGGCCACCCACGCCACTGAAATCTTCCAAGAAGGCATTCGCGTGCCACCCGTGAAACTGTTTTCCCAGGGCACACTGCAACACGAGCTGCTCGCCGTGCTGCTGACCAATATTCGTACCCAGGACAAAACCCGAGGGGACATCATGGCACAGGTCGCAGCCAACCGTCTCGGGGAACGTCGTCTGCACGAACTCCTACAAGAATGGGGCCCAGACCGTTTCGATCAATCCGCCCACGCGCTGGTCAAATACGCTGCACGTCGAACCCGCGCAGCCATCGCCGACCTGCCAGATGGCAAAGGCACATTCACCGACTACTTAGAACACGACGGTAATAACGAACATCCGGTGGCTATCACCGCGACCGTTGAAGTCGCCGACGACCAACTCACCGTCGACTTCCAAGACACCGATGATCAAGTGGCGGGTGCCGTGAATTGTTCCTGGGCGGTCACCGAAGGTTGCGTCGCCTACGTCGTCAAACTCCTCACTGACCCCACGCTGCCCTCCAACGCCGGCCTGATGGAACCCATCGAAGTGTCCACCCGGCAGGGCTCACTGGTCGCAGCAGAGTTCCCCGCCCCGGTCTCGAATGGGAATATTCAAACCTCGCAGCGCATCGTCGATGCACTGCTGGGAGCGTTTCATCAATTCGCCCCCGAGCACGTGCCGGCAGCATCATCTGGTTCGATGTCGATCATGACCATCGGCGGCTTTGACCACCAGACCGGACAGTACTTTTCCTATGTGGAAACCTACGGGGGAGGACAAGGCGCGATGCCGGATCAGGCCGGAGCCTCGGCAATCCACACGCATATGACCAACACCCGCAACACGCCGTGCGAAGTCATCGAACGCGAATACCCGCTGCGAGTGGAGGCCTACCAGATCGCCGATAACACCGGCGGAGCAGGAGCATTCTCCGGCGGTGACGGCCTAATCCGTCACCTGACCTTAACACGCGGTAAGGCCCAGGTCGTGGCAGGCACCTCACGGGTAACCACCGCGCCGTGGGGTCTTGCCGGCGGAGCCGACGGGACACCGGGCCACGTCATTCGACACAGGGCAACAGGCGAGGAACCTCGAGAATCGATGACACGCTTTGATGTGGCGGCAGGTGAAGGCATCACGATCCAGACCGCCGGAGGCGGCGGATACGGCACACCAAGCTGACCTGTAAACGCATTGCGTGGTACCAGCCGGTAACAGTACGGTGAGAGACACCCACGAAAGGTGTCACATGAGTGCGACAACAACCATAGCGGAAGTCAATCAGGTCTATGCAACCGGACGTACCCGAAGTATCGGGTGGCGGTTGAGCCAGTTGGCCGCACTACAACAACTGTTGGAAGACAACACGGAGACACTGGAATCCGCCCTGCAACAAGATCTGGGCAAAAACGGGTTTGAAGCCTGGCTATCAGAAATCGGGCAGGTCTTGGCGGAAATTAAATGGTTCCGGAAACGTGCCGCAGCCTGGGCCAAACCACAACGCGTCCGAACCCCGGTCTCCTTGTGGCCGGCACGGTCCATGGTTGAACACGAACCTCGCGGCACGGTGCTGATCATTTCGCCGTGGAACTACCCGGTGATGCTCGGCCTGTCGCCGTTGGCTGGCGCCGTGGCCACGGGCAATGCGGTGGTCCTGAAGCCCTCTGAAGTTAGCACGCATACAGAAGCAGCACTGGCTGGACTCATCCCACAATATCTGGATCCGCACGCGATTCGTGTGGTCACCGGTGGCCCGGATGTCGTCCACGAAATGCTCGATGCCAAACCCCACTATGTGTTCTTTACCGGTTCGGCCAAGGTCGGATCAATCATCGCCCAATCCTGTGCTGCCAAGCTGATCGACTACACCCTAGAATTGGGCGGCCAGTCTCCGGTCTACGTGCACGACGATGCCGACCTCCAAGCCACCGCGACCCGCCTGGTGTGGGGCAAATACTTCAATGCGGGGCAAACCTGCGTGGCACCAAACCACATCTATGCCCACCATCGCATTGCCGACCACCTCATCGACGCAATCAAAGCCGAGTTGCCGCGCCAGTTTGGTACCGACCACGCCGCCAATCAGAATTATCCGCGAATGATTACGGGCGAGCACACTGCTGCGTTAGCCGAGCTGTTGGCCGAAACTAACGGGACCGTCACCTATGGCGGGGCAGCAAACCCCACACAGCGATACTTTGAACCCACCATCGTCACCAATGTGGATGAAACCGATGCGCTCATGTCGCGGGAGATTTTCGGTCCCATTTTGCCCATCATCTCGGTGAGCGGGGTGGATGATGCTCTGGGACGGATCAGCCAACGAGACAACCCGCTGTCCTGCTACCTGTTTACTGAATCGTCAGCTATCAAAGACTATTTTTTACCGCGCGTGGTCGCCGGTGGTATCGGCGTCAACATCCCGGTCATGCATGTGGCAACACCGCATTTACCATTTGGCGGGATCGGGGCATCCGGCAGTGGCCAGTACCATGGGTCCTGGTCGTTGCGGACCTTTAGTCAAGAACGGGCCGTGCTGGAGAAACCCACACGACCAGATACCATCAAACTGGTGACTCAACCGGCGTCCGCCTGGGCGAACTGGGCAGTCCGGCGGTTGTTCTCCGCCGGACGCAACCCAGCCACCGATATCCGGGCCGCACACGAGCTGCGCTCCGAATCCCGCCGATAGGTCGGGTGCGGCGTCAGAGAACCTTCGACAAAAAGTCTTTGAGTCGCTCTGAGGTTGGGTTGTCAAAGATTTGCTCTGGCGACCCATACTCTTGGATCACGCCCTGATCGATGAATGCAACACGATCTGCCACTTCTCGTGCGAATCCCATTTCGTGGGTGACCAGCACCATGGTCATGCCTTCTTCAACCAAACTGCGGATGACCCCCAGCACTTCGCCGACCATTTCTGGATCGAGCGCGGAGGTTGCTTCGTCAAATAACATGATCTCTGGGTTCATCGCTAAAGCACGGGCAATGGCCACCCGCTGTTTTTGCCCGCCCGACAGCGCATCCGGGCGGGCATCGGCTTTATCTTCAAGACCAACCCGACGCAACAGCTCCAAGGCTTCGTCTCGAGCCCGGCTGCGCGAGTATTTCTTGACCTGCAGCGGTGCCAGGGTGATGTTTTCCACCACGGTCATATGCGGGAAAAGATTGAAGTGTTGGAAAACCATGCCCACATGTTTGCGGACTTCGTTGAGGTTCACATTGGTATCGGACAGATTGAACCCGCCCAACCAAATATTGCCGGAGGTGATCGACTCTAAACCGTTAAGGCACCGCAGGATGGTGGATTTCCCGGAACCCGACGGTCCGATCACACAGATGACTTCGCCCACTTTGACGTCGGCGTTGACACCGCGCAGGACTTCATGCTCGCCAAAGGATTTGTGGAGGTCTTCTATCCGGATGACATTGGTCTCGTCATCGGTAACCAATGGGATGGTGGAAGTTTCTGGATTCGACATTTAGTTATTTACCCTTCTATCCACGAAGTTTGCCAGCATTGTCAATAACCACACGGCGATGAAGTACATGGCCGCGACAATCAGTAGCACTTCGGTTGTACGGAAGTTGGCTGCGTAAATCTGTTGGGCTTGGTACAACAGTTCACCAAAACCAATGGCTAGGAGGAGTGATGAGTCCTTGAGCATAATGACCAGCTGGTTGATTAAAGACGGCGTCATCATTTTGAAGGCTTGCGGCAGCACCACTTTGCGCATCGTTTGTCCTCGCGTCAATGCCAGTGACCGAGCTGCCTCAGATTGTCCGGGGTCCACAGACTGGATTGAGCCTCGCACAATTTCCGCGATGTAAGCAGCACCGTTCAACGATAACGTGAGGGCACCCGCCACCCAGATGGAGATTGGTGTATTGATCAGCTGTGGCAGACCGAAGTAGAAGAAGAACGCCCACACCAGAATCGGTGTACCACGGTAGACCGCGATAAATGCTGTGGCGATACCGCGCGCAATAATATTGGACGATACTTTCATGAACCCAAATAGCAGACCCAACGCCATGGCAATGGCAAAGGAAATGCCGGTAATGACGAGCGTGTTTTGCAAACCGACTAACAGGGCCGGCATGGAAGTAGCCAGCAAGCCCGCGAAGGTGGACGCATCCGGGCCAGAATCTTCACCGCCCAGGTAGGTATCGAGAATTTCATCGTATTCGCCGGATGCTTGGAGATTGTCCAGGCCCGCATTGAACATCTCTAAGAGTTCTTGGTTTTGATCCTTATTGACTAGGAAACCGTAGTCGCCGGTTGGTTCTGGGTCAGATACCAGTTCCAGCCCGGAGCCCTGCTGAATGCCATAAGCAATGATTGGCAGATCATCCACCAGGGCGATATCGTGACCCGACTGTACCGATTCCACCATGGTGGTGGTCTGATCCAGTGGGTTCAGCTCGAAATCATAGTCCTCTTGCATTTCGCGTGCCCAGTCTTCAGACAGCGAACCGGTTTTGACCGCAACCGATTCCCCTTCCAGATCTTCCCAACCGGATAGCCCTGAATCTTCCAGCGCTGCGATCGTCAGCTCGCCGGTAAAGTATGGATCCGAGAAGTCATATACTTCTTCTCGTTCTTCAGTGATGCCTGCACCAGCAATCACACCGTCGACTTGATTCGATGTCAACGCCTGCAGTGCTGCGTTAAAACCCATGGACCGGAACTCGACACGGAATCCTTGATCCTCAGCAATAGCTTTCATCAGATCAATATCAATACCGACGAGATCACCGGATGGATCATGAAACTCAAATGGTGCAAAGGTCGTATCTGTGCCGATGGTATAGACTTCGCCCTCTGATGCTCCGCCTTCTGCATCTGGCGCTGTATCGGCCCAAGCCGCTGGCGCCAGAAAGAAGCTGAAGAACCCGACCAGCCCCGCCAAAAGCAGCGACAAAAATGTCCTGTTTTGTCTCATAGAATCATTCCTTTAACTCGTGTTACTTGACCTAAAAGCTAGTCCTAACCATCGATGGTTGTACAACCTTGGTATGCGGTAGATACCAGAAGCAAAGCAAAGTAGGACTGTCGCACACTAAAACGGGTAAAATGAAAAAATCAGGTTGCTGTCACAGCGAAGGGAATCGACGCAATATGAACTTTGACGAAGGCTTAAACCAACATGAGTTGGAAAATCCTGAGCAGGTTCGTCCCTTTTCTGTAACGGTCGATTATAAAGATGAAATTGACGAGATTGATGAGCTGCAACGCAAGTTGTCCGGCGAACGGCTCTTTTCTCCAGATCCAGACGCCTGGCTTGAGGGATACCCGTATACATCGAAGATGGGGCGGTCATACTATGAGCGCACCAAGCGTCAGCTACAAATCGAAATGCTCAAAATGCAGTTATGGGTCAAAGAAACCGGCCAAAAAGTTTTGATCATTTTTGAAGGTCGTGATGCCGCCGGTAAAGGTGGCACCATTAAACGTTTCAATGAGCATCTCAACCCACGGGGTGCACGCATCATGGCGTTAGAAAAACCCACGGCTGAAGAATCCTCGCAGTGGTACTTTCAGCGCTACCTGCAGCATCTGCCATCGGGCGGTGAGATTGTGATGATGGACCGCTCCTGGTACAACCGCGCCGGAGTAGAACGAGTCATGGGATTCTGTACTCCACAGCAATACTTGGAGTTCATGCGTGAAGCTCCAGATATCGAGCGTATGCTCGTCAATTCCGGTATCCATCTGGTCAAGTTTTGGTTTTCGGTCTCGCAACGGGAACAGCGCAACCGGTTCGCCATGCGTGAGACCGACCCGGTGCGTCGGTGGAAGCTATCACCCACGGATCTTGCATCGTTGGATAAGTGGGATGAGTACACGCAGGCCAAAGATGCCATGTTCTTCTACACGGATACCAAAGATGCCCCGTGGACTGTCGTGAAATCCAATGACAAACGTCGGGCCCGCATTGAGTCCATGCGTCACGTCCTAAACTTACTGCCGTACCCGGGGCAAGACTCCACCGTGGTGTACCCGCCGGATCCAGTGATTTGTGGTCCGGCTTCCGTATTGAGTGAGTATGGGGAGGGCTCCGGGGGTAGCTTCCCGCTCGTTAGATAATCCAGCACCGAACCAGCACGGTCTTGAGCCGTGAGGGTTCGCCGGTCACACAGAATTGGTAATGATGTCACAATTATTTGGTACTGACGGTGTTCGAGGCGTAGCCAACGAAAAAATTACCGTTGAACTTGCCACACAACTTTCTCAAGCAGCCGCGGTCGTCCTCGGACACGAAAACTCTAACGGAGCACGTCCCAAAGCTGTCGTTGCCCGAGATCCCCGGATTTCATCGGAGTTCATCAATGCGGCGGTAGCCGCCGGGATCGCCTCATCCGGTGTTGATGTTTTTGACGCAGGCGTCCTGCCCACCCCGGCTGCGGCCTATCTGGTGGACGACATTAACGCTGATTTCGGTGTGATGATCTCAGCCTCCCACAACCCAGCCCCCGATAATGGCATTAAGTTCCTGGCCCGCGGCGGAGAAAAACTTACCGACGCACAGGAAGACCGCATCCTTGCCCAGCTCCAACATCCGCCACGCCGCCCCATCGGTGCCGACGTGGGTCGGGTCCGCCGGTTCTCGGACGCCGAAGACCGGTACATTATTCACCTACTGAAATCACTACCGAACCGATTGGACGGCCTCAAGGTTGTCATAGATGCCGCCCACGGTGCCGGCGCAGGGGTCGCACCCCAAGTATTCGCAGATGCAGGCGCTGAAGTTGCCATCATCGGGGCCAACCCGGACGGCCTGAATATCAACCACAATTACGGCTCAACCCACATGGAGAACCTGCAATCAGCGGTGCTTGAACACGGCGCCGACCTCGGGGTCGCACTGGATGGTGACGCCGACCGATTCCTGGCGGTGGACCACAACGGCACCATCGTCGACGGCGACCAAATCATGGCAATCATGGCCCTAACCCTCAAAGAGCAAGGGTCGCTCAAAGATGACACCCTGGTAGTCACCGTCATGAGTAACCTGGGCCTAAAACTGGCGATGCAAGAACACAACGTCAACGTGGTAGAAACCAAAGTTGGCGATCGCTATGTCCTGGAAGCCATGCAAAATCACAACTACTCGCTGGGTGGGGAACAGTCGGGACATATTATTTTCTCTGAGTGGGCGACCACCGGCGACGGCACCCTGACCGGACTGCACCTTGCCGCCCGACTCAATGCAACCAAGAAGACCCTGGCCGAGCTCTCCACCGCCATGACCCGCCTGCCTCAGGTGTTGATCAACGTCAAAAACGTCGACAAAGATTCGGTCGACGCGAACCCCGTGGTTGCCAAAGCCGTGGCCGAAGTCGAAGAACAGCTCGGGGAAACCGGGCGGGTGCTCTTACGCCCATCCGGCACCGAGCCGGTGGTTCGAGTCATGGTCGAAGCCGCCGATAAAGAGACTGCCCAGCGACAAGCCCAGTGTTTGGCCGATATAGTATCGGAAAACCTCGCACTGTGAGACCGGGCCAGGATGAGCAGTCCTTCGATGATGAGTGGGAGGCCGAGGGGTATTTTCGACGCGATGTCGATGAGTTCCACCGTGAAGCCAACGTGTTGGCCGGCCATGACCCCGAAGACGTATCATCGAGCCCACCAGAAAACCTGACCGCGCGACGACTCATCGTATTTAGCGTTCTGGTGGTGGCAGGCCTGCTAGCAACCGTACTGGCAATGGGCCTCATGTCGATCCCCGCCTGCGAGAATCCGCAGTACAACTGGATGCCGTGCCTCCCAAATTTTTAGGCACATAATCGGCTTAGACTCATATTGTCGTTAGCAACTGAGGCACGGACCATTGCCATAATAATGCACTGCTCCCGCTGTAAAGTTGGCGGACCAAAACGGGGTGGCATACTATTTGCGTGGCCGAGCTGAGCAGGTAACACCCTCTGCGGAGAAACTTTGACGCGTTTCGTCGCTTCCTAACTGGGCATGGTGATGAAAACAAGCCGCCCGGCATAAAGCCGGGCGGATCAACAGAATATGAGGTTGTAGCAGTTATGCGCGCGGCTGTGAGTGCAGGGCGTCGCGGATTTCCCGAAGCAAGGCGATGTCTTCTGGTGTTTCTTCTTCCTCTTCCTCTTCACGTCTGCGCAGCGCAATGAGCTTATTCATTGGCATGACAATCGCGAAATACACGGCCGCTGCAATCAGCAGAAAATTGACGATTGCCGTGAGGAGTACACCAAAGGCGATCTCATTGCCGTTGAGCGTGATCTTGGCAAAGTCATCGAAATTGGGTGAACCCACCAGAGCAGAGATAAAGGGCATCAACACGGAGTCGGTTAGTGCGCTGACAACCTGAGTGAAGGCGGCGCCGATGATGACGGCAACCGCAAGGTCCATAACATTGCCTTGTGTCAGAAAATCTTTGAATCCTTTAAACATGATTCACAGTATAAGGTTAAGACGGCTCGGAAAGTGTTTGTACTCCATCGAGTGTCTTATTCGGTGTAATCTGGCGCAGGATCTAAGCCGAAATCTAGCTCTGCGACACCGGTATTGTCGACAATGTGTTGCGCATAGTCTTCACCGAAATACCGTAGATGCCACGGCTCATAATCGAAACCGGTGACATTTTGCTGATCGAGTGGGTAGCGAACCACAAATCCGTATTCGTGTGCGTGCTCGGCCAGCCACTGTCCACCAACGGTATCCCCAAAACTCTGTTGCAGACTATGCTCGCCCGAAGCGGGCGCCACATCAATGGCCAGCCCGGTCTGGTGCTCAGAATAGCCGGGGCGGGCGGACATTTCATCGGTAACAGTGGTTCCGTAGCGGGTCAGATAGTTGTTATACAACTCATGCTGGTATTGATATGAGCGGTACGAGGACATCACAGTTAGCGCAACACCGTCGTCCTGGGCTGCCGCAATCAACGTTTCAGTGGCATCCGCGGCTTCCTGCCGCAATGTTTGGGTGCCGGTGCTGAGCTGTGACGGAAGTTCCACGAGGTCTGCCGGGATGTAGTCCTCCGGTAACGGGCGCGCCTTATTTACGATCACCGTCAGAGCGTCGGGAGAATCCACATCGTCGGGTACGTTGAGGTCTTCTTCCGCCGACTGAGCCGTCTCAGAAGCATCGGTGTCAGGGTCCGGGAGTGCGACTTCCACCCGGGACAACAACTGCGAGGATGACGGATCAACCGAGTCAGCAGCCTCATCGGGTAGCTTCGGTTGCTCCTGAACGTCAGTGTCAGCAGTGTGGAGTTCTGGTTGGTCTTCGTGCCGGGTTATCGCGGTGTTGGTATCTGAGTCGTTGCTATCGCCGGATAAGGTCGACTGCTCTCGAGAAGCATCAGCGGTGGTCTCCAGCTGTGGCTTCGCGGCCTCGGCAGCCATCGGATAGGTCGTCGGATCAAGCGGTGAAAACGCGTGTACTTGTCGGCCCATGTTCTGAGCAATGACCTGTGGTGATGCATACAGGCTTGCGCCAAGGCAGGCTAACGTCACCGCTGCAGCGGTCAACGTGGCGGTAGGCCTGCGGGGCATGGTTATATTTTCCTCATTAAGACGCGTTTGACATGGTGATCGGCATTCTTGGTCAATACTAGTTTAGCTCTGCCACGCGTGGGTAAAACATTCTGGATGAGGTTTGGACCGTTGATTCGATCCCAAATATCGGTGGCCGTCTTGACAGCTTCCGCGTCGGTAAGATCCGAGTACCGGTGGAAATAGGAATCCGGGTCGGCAAACGCCCCGGAACGCAGTTCCATAAACCGGTTCACATACCAGTTGCGGATCGCATCATGACTGGCATCCACGTAGACGGAGTAATCGAAGAAATCGGACACGGAGAGCCCAGAGGTGCCATCGGAACGGGCCCGTGGTGGGGCCAAGACGTTCAGGCCTTCCACAATCAATACATCTGGACGCCGCACCACGATCTGCTGGTTGGTCACAATGTCGTAGGTGAGGTGCGAATACATCGGAGCCCGCACCTCGGGCACCCCGGCTTTCACATCGGAGAC
>Ga0209487_1000726_pt1 | contig 29199 bp, 28 predicted proteins | sample Poulit2012_FD_187524 | JGI IMG/M metagenome (GOLD analysis project Ga0209487, IMG submission 187524) | Agricultural soil microbial communities from Georgia to study Nitrogen management - Poultry litter 2012 (SPAdes) (version 2) | ecosystem: Environmental > Terrestrial > Soil > Agricultural land...
TAGCTGATTACGGTAATTATGAAATTTATTCAGATGTATATTAAATTCATTGGCACATGCCGCTCAATTTCATTCCATCGTTAATCTTTAATCGGTCCGGTCCACCTGGTCAAGTCTGGTACTTTGACAGAAATGAAAGAGATATGACAAGCATTACTGGCATTCGTCATCATGAACGAAAAACCAAGAGCCAAGTCAGATGAATAGAAAATAAAAAAACAGCTAGACAGCAATTGCCGTCCGGCTGGATTTTTTGGGATGCTTTACCTTTGTAACAGAGATCCGACCTTATCAAATAAGCCAATGACATCTAAGAATACGACCGTAATGGCTACAGGTACGATATATTTAATGACGAGAAACCAAAGAGCAAATAATTGATGGCGCTTCGTCGAACCCATACTGATTTCCCTGAATAATGTTTCTTTAGGAATTCTTGTAAAGGTGAAAATAGCGATTGCCAATGCACCTAAAGGCATTAAAATATTTGATACAATATAATCGAAGAAATCAAAGATCGTTTGACCAAATATGGTAAACTCACTTAATACTCCGAAAGATAAAGCGGATGGGACTCCAACTAGAAAGATCAGAACCCCAGTAATCCAAGTTACTTTTTTGCGCTTGGATTGATCCTTTTTTGTCATCGAAGCGACAATTATTTCTAACATAGAGAATGCCGAAGTTAAGGTTGCAAATAAAAATAACAATAAGAAAATTAGTAAAAAGAATGCCCCAAACGGCATCTTATTAAATACAGCCGGCAGCACAACAAATAAGAGTCCAGGCCCTTCAGTAGGTTCAAAACCGAAAGAAAAGACGGCTGGGAAAATCGCTAATCCTGCTAGAAGGGAAATGATTATATTCATCGTCACAATCGTAAAGGCTGATTTAGTGATATCCTCCTTTTTAGATAAGTAGGAACTGTATGTCACCATAACCGAAACACCTACACTAATAGAAAAAAATGATTGTCCTAAAGCAAATAGGACGGTTCGTGATGTTAGGTTAGAGAAGTCCGGATATAAGAAAAAAGCTACACCTTCCATCGCATGGTCCAATGTTAAGGAACGAATAATGAGGATGATAAATGCAATAAATAAAGCAGGCATCATAATTTTACTTGCTTTTTCAATTCCTTTTTGAATCCCTTTGGAAACAATAACAATCGTTATGAGCATGAAAATCAACTGAGATATGACCGCTATTTTTGGATCAGCAATATAAAGATCAAATACAGCCCCATACTCAGAATCAGAAAGGCCGGATAAGGCACCGCTCATCGTCTTGACCATGTAGAATAAAATCCAGCCCCCAATGGCACTATAAAAAGAGAGTAGAATAAAAGATGTAATCATACCGATAATCCCGATTATATGCCATTGTGTTCCAGGAGCAAAAAAGGAATAAGCAGAAATAGCGTCTTTTTGTGATCCGCGTCCAATTATGAATTCGGCAAGCAGAATCGGAAACCCAATGAAAATCGTAAAGAATAAAAAGATTAGAAAGAAAGCTCCTCCACCAGACATACCTGTCATATACGGAAACTTCCAAATAGCGCCTAGACCAATTGCTGAACCAGCAGCAGATAAGATGAAACCGAGTTTTGATGTCCATTGTTCCCTATTTTGTTCCATATGCTCTCTCCTATATCCAATAAATACTAAATAAAATCATGCCCGTAATATTGTACCATAAAGAGCAGTGATCCATTATTAAATTCGTATGACTAAAGAAAAGAGTGAATGACACCGTGCATTATTTATTCGGAGGTGTTAGAATTTTCTGTCTCCTCAGCTTGCCATGCTGCCGAATTGATGGTCAGATCTTGTGTATCCATTGATTCAGTTTACTTTCAATCTATTCATGAAACGAGTAAACTTGATGAAATAATAAAAATATTACCTTATATTGTTTCGTAATGGCCAAGTGAAAGAAGGAGTTTCATGAAAAGTGAACAATCTGTAGCTATTTATTTTTGGCTATTACTCGCACCTTTGTTCTGGGGTGGAGCCTTTGTTGCCGCGGAACATGTGATCACAGAAGTACCACCGATAACAGCTGCCGCATTACGATTTGGTGTAGCAGGTCTGATTTTATTGATCCTTGTTGTGTGGCGAGGTCAAGTCAATTTCAATGGGATAATGAAGCAATGGGTACCCTTATTCTTGATGGCTTTAACGGGAATCTTTGGGTATAATCTATTTTTCTTTATCGGACTTGATATGACCTCGGCGATCAATGGCTCGTTGATCATGGCTACCAGTCCGGTTTTTATGACGATTGGAGCAGTCTTGTTTTTACATGAAGAGTGGAACAAACGTGTGGGACTTGGTCTTATCTTATCATTACTAGGTGTTCTGGTTGTTATTTCACAAGGATCCTTAGCTACCATTGTACAATTGGATTTTAATCGAGGCGATCTACTGTTCATTGGTGGGTTAATTTGCTGGGTTTCACATGGATTACTTGGTAAAATGGTGATGCGCGAAGTGTCACCACTCATAACAACAACCGTAACGACAATAATAGGATCGATCTTGCTTGTAGTCACTTCTGTTATCGAAAATGGATGGCAAACAGTACCACAAATGTCATTACAGGGTTGGGGCGAAATGTTATTCATGGTCATCTGTTCGTCAGTCATCGCATTTTTAGTTTGGAACCAAGGCATCCAACAGGTTGGTGCAAGCAAGGCGAGTATTTACATGAATTTGGTGCCGGTTAGTACAGCATTGATCGCCGTCTTTATCTATGGTTCAGTCATTACGGTAACACAAATGCTAGGAATGCTCATCGTGATTATCGGAATTTATGTTGTTACCATTCATCCATACGTTTCCAAATGGGTCGATAAACAGACCATCTTATAATAACAAAATAAAAAAGGACGTGTTGAAATGGAAATAGATATTAATAAACGGAAAACAGAACATATTCGTCTTTGTTTAACAGAAAATGTTGAAGGTGTAAATAAATCAACTGGTTTAGAAGGCATATCCTTTATACATAATGCACTTCCAGAAATTGACTTCTCTACGATCGCATTGGATACAGAGTTTTTAAACAAGCCTCTAAAAGCCCCGTTCTTAGTAAGTTCAATGACCGGTGGATCAGGCCTTGCAACCGAGATCAACCAAAACTTAGCGAAAGCATCTGAAATAAAAGGCTGGGCGATTGGGCTTGGCTCAACGAGAGCTTTATTAGAAAGTAAAGCACATGAGGATTCCTTTTTGATTCGTAAGCATGCCCCATCCGTTCCTTTAATAGCTAATCTTGGTGCCGTACAATTAAATTATGGGTATGGTGTAGAAGAATGTCAGCGAATTGTCGATTTAACGGAAGCGGACTCACTTGTACTTCATTTAAATAGTTTGCAAGAGGTTGTTCAAGACGGTGGCGATTTAAATTTCGCAAATTTATTACCTAAAATTGAAAAAATATGTAATCAGTTAACGGTTCCGGTAGGGGTTAAAGAAGTTGGATTTGGTATTGATGGATCAGTTGCAGAGAAATTGCACAATGCCGGTATTGCCTATATTGATGTGGCTGGTGCAGGCGGAACATCATGGAGCCAAGTTGAAAGATTACGATCACAGGATCCCTTGAGAAAAGCAGCGGCAGAGGCATTTAATAGTTGGGGGCTCCCGACAAAAGATTGTATTGTTTCTGTTCGCAGTCGGTTAAATGAAACACCAATCGTTGCTAGTGGTGGAATGAAGACGGGATTGGATGCTGCTAAAGCAATCACAATCGGAGCGAATGTGATAGGCTATGCACGACAATTATTAGAAGCCGCAACGGAATCCGTTGAAGCTGTGGTACGGGAAATGGAACAAATTGAACTGGAACTTAAAATGACGATGTTTGGCATCGGTGTTCAAACAATTGAAGAGCTAAAAAATACAGATCGCGTTACGATTATGGGCCATTCCTTATTAAACGAAAACCAATAAACATACAATGAATAGATCGGTTTTATATAGAAGTACAGATTTCAGGAAAGTCGATAAAAGATCTGATCATTCACACCAACAATTATTGTAAGCATACTGAGATGATTGATATTGTAAAACTAGTAAACATGTGTAAAATCAGGGTTTGCAAGCACAATATTATCGGCTCAATTCAAGTCTATGATACAATAATTGACAGAAAGAGGTGTGTTAAATCAAAGTTGAGGTTTGGTTAGATTTTGTGTGTCCATTTTGCTATATCGGAAAAAGAAGGTTTGAATCGGCTTTGGAAAAATTCCCTCATAAAAATAATGTTACCGTTCAATATAAAAGCTATGAACTCGACCCTTATGCTGAAGTCACACCGACAAAAAACTATTATGAATTATTATCTAATAAAATTGGAATCAGTTTAGAAGAAGCTAAACAGAATGCTGCCCATATAAGAGAACAAGCAACAACTGTCGGATTAACGTATCATTTTGATACAATCCAACCAACTAATACGTTGGATGCACATCGTCTAGCGATTTATGCTGCTAAGCAGCATAAAGGTAATGAGATGACAGAACGTATTTTAAAAGCTCATTTTACAGATTCGGAACATATCGGTGAACATCATTTATTAGCTAAACTAGCCGCTGAGATTGGTTTAAATATAGATGCTGTTCTCGATTTTTTGCAAACTAGGAAGTATACAAAGGTTGTCAGAGAGGATCAAGAACTAGCGACGCAGATCGGAGTAAAAGGAGTACCGTTTTATGTATTTAATGAGAAGTATGCCGTTTCTGGCGCCCAACCACCAGATGTCTTCTCTGAGGTATTAGAAAAAGTGTGGGAAGAGGAAAGGGATCAGCCCTACTTACAATCACTGAATAGTCAACAGCCTGAAACAACGTATTGTACAGATGAAGACTGTGACCGAAATAAGGATTGACCCATATTTACTTTAAAATGAATGGATTTACCGGGAGTAATCCTCGTAAATTCATTCATTTTTTGTGGTTTTTTTTAGATAAAGGAACCTCCGTGTAAGTGGAGTCAGTTCGTCGAGAAGCTGAATGATTAAACAGGAGTATAATAATATATGGCACATGGTCAGGCTCCATATGTGTCAGAAGTTTGAACATGGTACAAATGAAACTTCTGCAATTATTGAACTTCTTATTTTTGTATGCTATAATTTATTTACAGTCTAATTGATAGTGAATATCATTCTTGATTAGATTCATTAAAAGGTAATAATAATTATCATTAGAGATGATCTATTGATAAAGAAGAGGATATTTTAATGAAAATTCGCTATTTAGTCATTGCACTTATTATATTATCGATCACTTCCGTTTTTATAGGGGTATCCGATATATCACCACTCGATTTATTAACATTAACGGGTGATCAGAAACAAGTATTACTCGTAAGTCGTATACCAAGGTTGTTCAGCATTATTATAGCAGGTATGAGCATGAGTATTTGTGGGTTGATTATGCAACAGTTAAGTCAAAATAAATTTGTTTCACCTACAACCGCTGGAACACTTGACTCGGCTAGACTCGGCATACTGGTATCATTAATGGTTTTCACGGCTGCGAGTCCACTGCAAAAAATGCTCGTGTCCTTTGCATTCGCATTGGCAGGTACCTTTATCTTTATGAAGATTTTGGAAAAGGTTCAATTTAAAGATGCCATCTTCATACCACTAGTTGGTTTGATGTTCGGTAGTATCATTGGCTCAATATCGACTTTTTTCGCTTATAAGAATGACCTCATTCAAAACATGTCATCTTGGATGCAGGGAGATTTTTCGATGATCATGAGTGGGAATTATGAGTTAATGTTTGTTAGTGTTCCTATTCTAGTGATCGCCTATTTCTATGCGAATAAATTTACAATTGCAGGAATGGGAGAGGAGTTTTCTAAAAACCTCGGACTCAATTACCGGCAAGTTGTAAATCTTGGACTTATTATAGTGGCATTGGTTACATCCTCTGTCGTGCTTGCAATTGGGGTGATTCCGTTTTTAGGGTTAATTATTCCAAATATCGTTACTATTTATCAAGGTGACCATTTGAAAAATAACTTATTACATACGGCCTTGCTAGGAGCTGTATTTGTCTTAATGTGTGATGTGATTGGTCGAGTGATTATTTATCCATATGAAATCCCTATTAGTTTAACCGTAGGGGTCATCGGTAGTGGAATATTTATCTATCTACTATTAAGGAGAAAAAAATATGGGCTATAAAAAGAAGACCATTATCCTAGCCATTATAGCCATCTGCCTAGCAGTCTTATATATCTTTTATGATTTAACTGGAAATATCGGTTATCTGTTACCGAGAAGGGTGACTAAGGTAGTAGCAATCATCATAACTGGTGGTGCGATTGCGTTTTCTACAACTATATTCATGACCATCACAAATAACCGTATCTTAACACCAAGTGTCATGGGTTTAGATTCACTATATTTACTCATCCAAGTGTTTATTATCTTTATCTTTGGTTCAAATTCACTTGTTATGATGAGCAGCAATCTCAATTTTTTAATATCGGTAAGCATTATGGGATTATTCTCTTTGGTACTATTTAGATTATTATTTAAAGGAGAAGGTAATAATATTTACTTTCTATTACTAATCGGAATGATCTTAGGGACATTTTTTGGGAGCTTAACTTCATTCATGGAAGTGCTGATCGATCCGAATGAATTTATGGTCGCTCAAGATAAGATGTTCGCCAGTATTAATAATGTGAATAATGATTTAGTTTATGTATCGATCATCATGATGGTTCTATGCTTTTTATATTTCTTACGATTTTATAAGTACTTGGATGTGATTGCGCTAGGAAAAGATCAAGCAGTTAATCTTGGTGTTCCTTATGACTTTGTCGTAAAGAATATGTTAATCATTGTAGCTATACTCACATCTGTTGCGACAGCGCTCATCGGTCCAATCACATTTCTCGGCCTACTTGTTGTAAACGTGACTCATGAATTTCTAAAAACGTATAAACATAAATACCTGATATTTGGCTCCGTTTTTATAAGTATTATTGCTTTAATTGGAGGCCAATTTATTGTTGAAAAGATCTTCACCTTTCAAACGACAGTGAGTGTAATCATCAACTTTATTGGTGGGATTTACTTCATCTATCTTTTATTAAAGGAGAATAAATCATGGTAAAAATTAAGAGTGTCTCTAAACTATACAACGATAAGAAGGTCATTAAAGATGTATCCTTATCCATCGAAAAGGGAACAATCACTTCATTTATCGGACCTAATGGTGCGGGTAAAAGTACCTTAATATCAATGATTAGTAGATTGATTGCACAAGATGGTGGCGAGATCACAATAGAGGGTCAAGATATAACCAAGGCAAAGAATGGCGATCTTGCTAAAAAGATCTCTATTTTAAAGCAATCCAACTCCATTAATTTGAAGCTAACCATTAGGGAACTGGTTTCATTTGGAAGGTTTCCCTATTCACAAGGGAAGCTAAATAAAGAAGATTGGAGGATTGTGGATGAGGCAATTGACTATATGGAGCTAGGAAGTATGCAGGACAAATACTTAGATGAACTAAGTGGTGGACAACGCCAACGCGCACATATTGCGATGGTCATTGCTCAGGATACAGAGTATATATTACTTGATGAGCCATTAAACAACCTAGATATGCGTCATGCTGTTCAGATTATGAAAACATTGCGTCGCCTTGTAGATGAACTTGGAAAGACAATTGTCATTGTCATTCATGATATAAACTTTGCATCTTGCTACTCCGATCAAATTGTAGCGTTTAAAGATGGAGAGATTGTAAAACAAGGTCCGACATGTGATGTGATCGATGAATGTGTCTTGAAGGATATATATGATATGGATTTCAATGTTCAAGAGATTGATAACCAACGTATTTGTGTTTACTTTGGTTAAAAAAAATGAGAAGAGGAATTCATTTTGAAAAACAGACTATTTATTATGCTATTAGGATTTATCGTATTGGTTGTTGCAGCTTGTGGAAATACGGATGAAGCTGATGAGGAAAAGGGTGACCAAGATGGTAAAGAGGCCGAACCGATAACTGTAGAACATGAATTAGGTACGACAGAAGTTGAAAAGAATCCAGGGAAAGTTGTTGTTTTTGACTTCGGTACATTAGATACATTAGATAAGCTCGGCGTTGATGTGGTAGGTGTTCCACAAAATAACATACCATCCTATTTGGATAAATACGAAGGTGATGATTATGAGAATGTGGGGAGCTTGAAAGAACCTGATTTTGAAAAAATAGCGGAAATTGATCCAGACCTAATCATTATCTCAGGACGCCAATCAGAAGTTTATGATGAATTGGAAGAACTTGCCGATACCATTTATCTTGGCGTAGATACGACGAGATATATGGATTCATTTAAAGAGAATTTAGCCGTTATAGGTGAAGTGTTTGACAAGGAAGATGAAGTGGCAGAAGAACAAGAACAAATCGAAGATGCGATTGCCTCCTTACAAGAAAAGGCAGAAGCTAGTGAGCAAACCGGATTAATTATTCTCGCAAATGATGATAAGATTAGTGCATATGGTCCGAACTCGAGATTTGGTATCATTCATGATGTGTTTGGCGTAGAGGCTGCAGACGAGGATATTGAAGCATCCACTCATGGTATGAATGTTTCGTTTGAATATGTTGTAGAAAAAGATCCCGATCTTTTATACGTTGTCGACCGAAGTGCAGCAATTGGTGAAGAATCATCAGCTAAGAAGATCGTAGAGAATGAGCTGATCAAGGAAACGAAAGTGTATGAAGATGACAATATTACTTATCTTGATCCAGAATATTGGTATTTATCTGGTGGCGGGCTTGTATCTGTTACTGAAATGATTGAAGAGATTGACGCAAGTTTAGAGTAAGTTAATGAATTTCATAATACCGGTTTAGTGCAACACCGCTACAACATATAGTTTCGTTGATCCGTTCTTAACTACATATTGTATCGGTATTGCCAATTTTGGCAATTATGAAATTCATTCTAAGTAGATAAGCGAAGTTTATGATCAAAGGCTAGTTGAGCTTTTGAAAGTGAATTTCGCTTTTTAAATGTATAAACATAATGAAGTGTGGCAGAGTTAAGTAATATAGACTACATCTATGTCATCTGGCTAAATCTGCTTGCTATTGTTCGTTGGAATGTGTTTGAATGGATACACAATGTTAGGAAGTGAAGGTGAAAAATGATGAAAAGGTTAATAATGTTTGGATTAGCACTTAGTTTGACTGTCGTCTTGGCAGCTTGTGGCGGAGACTCTGAAGGTGAGAAGAAGAAGGATGACAAACCTAAAGAATCAGAAGATGCTGGAGCAGAGCAAGAGGAGCAAGATCTTGAGATGACGAAAGAAGAAAAGGTTGACGAGGACGAGGTCATTGCGAGTATCAATGGCACTGATATTAAAGGACTTGAGTATAACAACACATATGCACAGACAAAAATGATGTTCGGGCAACAAGGACTTGATGTAAGTGATCAAGATTCAATAAAAGAACAAGTTGTAGATGCACTGGTTGAACGTGAACTGATTATGCAAGACGCAACAGAACAAGGGATTGATGTTTCAAAAAAAGATGTTGAATCAGAACTAGAGAAAATTAAGTCAGAAAATGAAGAGCAATTTACAATGGTATTGGAACAATTTAATTTAACAGAAGACGACTATAAGGAACAGCTTACATTCGAACTTGTGTTGGACGAATATATGAATTCCGAACTCGAAGAGGCCAAGGTCACAGATGATGAAGTGAAAGAGACATATGATGAATTAAAAGAAGGTAATGAAGAAATTCCAGAGTTTGATGAGATTAAAGAGGATCTGAAAGCTGATCTATCTGAACGCAAACAAATGGAAATGTTAGAAGAGAAAATTGGACAATTAAAAGATAAAGCAGATGTAGAAACGACAATCTAAAGAAACATAAAGGGGTCAGTCCCCCGCCACATTAGCACTGCACCATGGCGGGGGACTGACCCCTTTATAAAAAGGATAATAAATTATCTAGCCACGACTATAAAATGTATGGTATGATGTCATAGATTGAAATTGGAACATCTAGGATGAGATGAGAATATTCTATTGTAATCTACAAATGAACTATAAATAAAGGAATGATTGAAGTGGTGGCTGATCATCAATTATATAAAAAGTTAATAAAGATCGTATCCGAGAAAAATGTGATGGTTAATAAACCTTTAAAAAGTTATACATACACTCGCTTAGGTGGGCAGGCTGATTTCTTTGTGACGCCAGAAACATATTTACATGTTCAAGAAATTGTAAAACTAGCAAATGAAGAAGAAGTACCATTTACATTACTTGGAAATGGGTCAAATTTGATAATTAAAGATGGTGGAATTCGTGGGATTGTTATGAACCTGGGGAAACTAGCCGAAATTAATATCACTGGGACAACGCTTGTCGTACAGAGTGGTGCGAAGATTATTGATGCATCAAGAGAAGCATTGGCACATAAATTGACTGGATTAGAATTTGCATGTGGGATACCAGGTTCAGTCGGTGGCGCACTCTTTATGAATGCAGGTGCATATGGTGGAGAGGTAAAAGATGTTTTAGAATCTACCGTAGTTGTAGATCGCCATGGGGAGCTTCATACATTAGCAGCTTCTCAGCTTGATTTGGAATATCGAACAAGTAATATATTAGAGAATGCCTATATCGTGTTAGAGGCTACCTTTGTTTTAAAAGAAGGAGATCCTGAAGATATTAAAGCAACGATGGATGATTTAACGTTTAAACGTGAATCAAAACAACCTCTTGAATATCCATCATGTGGCAGTGTTTTTAAACGCCCACCAGGTTATTTTGCAGGTAAATTGATTCAGGATAGTGGGTTACAAGGTAAGCAAATTGGTGGTGCGCAAGTATCGCTGAAACATGCTGGATTTATTGTGAACCGTCATGAGTGTTCGGCTCATGAATATATTGAATTGATTCAGTTTGTTCAACAAGTCGTAAAAGAAAAATATGATGTTGTCTTAGAACGTGAAGTGAAGATCATTGGCGAAGATGAATAGCCAGTGAAATGAAAAGTCATTGACCACTAACAGTGATCAATGACTTTTTTGTTTGTCTTGATTTCCTTCTATCTTCTGAAACGACGTAAGAAGCTTTGCAATCGCTCATTTTCTGAGTGTTCAAGAACCTCACGGGGCGTTCCATTCTCGGCAATGACCCCATCATCTAAAAAGACAACACGGTCCGCGATATCTAATGCGAACTCCATTTCGTGTGTGACGAGAACCATAGCCATCTCCCCTTCTTTTGCCAGGTCACGGATCACTTCAAGTACTTCTTCAACAAGTTCCGGATCAAGCGCAGATGTAACTTCATCAAACAACATAATCTTTGGACGCATGACCAATGCTCGTGCCATCGCTACACGCTGTTTTTGACCACCAGAAAGTTGATCTGGATAATAGTCTAGTTTATCACCGAGACCAACCTTTTCCAGCATTTCAATGGAACGTTTCTTCGCAGATGCTTTGTCTTCCTTTTTTACTTGAATAGGAGCTGTCATACAGTTATCCAAAATGGTCATGTGCGGAAATAAATTAAAGTGTTGGAACACCATTCCAATATCACCCCGCACTTGACGAAGGTGTTTTTCATTAGCTGATAGGAGTCTATTATTTTTAGTCATTTTCCACAAATTCTCACCATCAACAATAATGGAGCCTGAAGTGGGTTGCTCAAGAGTCATGAGCATGCGGATAATCGTTGTTTTACCTGAACCGCTTGGCCCAATAATCGCCACTTTTTCTCCGGGCATAATATCGAGATCAATTCCTTTGAGTACTTCAACATCTCCAAAAGATTTGTATATATCTTCATACTTTACAATTGGTTGCATCTTTACATCCCCGTTCATTTCTTATTTAACTACTTTGCATCATTTACAACTGTGTTTTTATCGAAGCTACGATTCATTTTCTTCTCTAATTTACTAATAAGAATAGCGGAAGGGTAGCTAAGTAGTAAAAATAGAATAGCCACGATGGTAAGTGGTTCTACATAGTCCCATGTTTTAGCACCATAGTTATTTGCTATTCGTAAGATGCCAACGACACCAATAGTCGAGGCTAACGGCACTTCTTTAAACATAATAATTAGGTAATTACCTAACATTGGAATGGTTGGTGGTAAGGCTTGTGGCAAAATGATCTTCGTCCATTTTTTGCTTGTAGAGAAGTTCATTGCTTTAGCAGCTTCCCACTGACCTTTGGAAACACCATCAATACCTGAACGGTATACTTCACTTATATACGTACTAAAATGAATCCCTAAACCAAGTACGGCACTCGTAAATGGGCTCAGAGTCATCCCAACTACAGGAACCATTGGAAAGGCATAATAAATGAAGAATAATTGGACCAATGGTGGAGTCGATCGAATAAACTCCATCACCCAAATAACAATCCACTGAATGGGCTTGATGGGAATTCGCCTTAAAAACGTCCAAACAAATCCAAAGAGTAAAGCAAATACGAAACAAGCAATTGTTAAGCCAATCGTAATATTTAATCCTTTTATAATGAGGGGAAAGGCATCAAGGAATACGTCCCAACTCCATTCATTCATTGACTAGCCACCCCTTTCTTCGAATAGGCTTCAAGTTTACGTGTCAACCAAATTATTGGAAGCGCAAGGATGAAGTAGAATACGAGAATTAGTAAGTAAATGGTCGGTGCCATTGATAAATCATTACTTCTGGCGATATCACCATAGTATAGAACATCGGTTAAACCGATTAATGAAACAAGTGATGTTGCTTTTAACATTTGGATCAAGTAATTCCCAAACTCTGGAAGCATCATTCTAAGGGCTTGCGGGAAAATAATCAAGCGCATCCGTTGAAAACGGGATAAATTTAACGCAGTTGCTGCTTCAGACTGTCCCTTTGCAACGGCTAAAATGGATCCACGTACGATTTCTGACATATATGCACCATAGTTAAGGCCAATAGCGATAGCACCAACCCAGAAGTCATTTCCTAAATGGATATCAAATAGAATGGGTAACGCATAATATAACCAAAACAATTGAACAATTAACGAGGTACCCCGAAAGACTTCAACGTAGAATCCAGTAAATTTACGTAAGATGATATTATTGGAAAGGCGGCAAAGGCCAGCAATGAAGGCCATAAAATAGCCGAAAAAAGCTGAAGCCAGTAGTACAGTTACTGTTATCTTGAGCCCTTTCATTAAATCGGGGAAAATATCAATAATTGCATTAATTATAATCTCTCCTTTATTCCACTATTTTTATCATATGAATGTACTTCTAGCGTTCATACACGTTTAAAAAAACATAGGGTTAGCCCCTAGGTAAGGGGCCAACCCTATGGAGTCATATTGAAGTTTCTTTGAGAACGGTCTTATTCTTCCCCTTTACAGACCATTTCTGCCGTAACATCATCTTCAGGATAGTTACGTTCATCATCAAAACCATTATCTTCTAGAATTTCTGCAATTTTTCCACTTTCTTTTAACTCGGCAAGTTTTTCATTGAATGCGTCGAGTAACTCATCATTATCAGGATGGAATGCAACAGCACCATAACTTGGAACCCCTTCAATATCAGGTTGTTCGAAATCTTCAACGAATTCAAGTTCATCAGAATCAGCTGATTCTAAAGCCATAATCAGTGTCATTTCTGTTCCTGTAGTAGCGTCAGCACGCCCTGATTCAACAGCTGCAATGGTTGCTGGAATATCTGGGGCTGATTGAATTTGATCTTCGTCAACTCCTTCAGATGTCACAAAATCATTTTCTGTAGCACCGGACATAATGGAAATCGTAGCATCTGAATTATCAGCTATATCTGTATAACTTTGTAAGTCTAAAGGATTACCTTTTTTAACAATAAGTCCTTCACCATATTTCATATCTGGCTCCGCAAACGCAGCATTTTCACAACGCTCGGGTGTAATAGCCATTCCGGAGGTAATCGCATCAAACTTACCAGCGCCTAATCCGGGAACAAGCTGGTCATAATCAGCTAAATGACCTTCTACTTCATCGATACCGAGTTCGGCAAAAACTGCTTTTGCAGTATCAACAGAAGCTCCTGTTAATTCACCCTCATCATTTTCATGGCCGTAAGGTTCTTCATTAGCGAACCCGATTTTTACGACACCTTTATCTTGTAATTCAGCCAACTTGCCACTAGCGGCATCATCAGCAGCATCGTCCCCGCCACCATCATTATCTGCAGAATCATCTGATCCACATGCAGCAAGTATGATAATTGTGAAGAATAATAAGACTGGAAATAGTAATTTTTTCATTATAAAAAAAGCCCCCCTTTGATTTTCCAAAAATGTTGAAAACGATCTTATCATTAATAATATAGGTATTCAAAACTAGATACAAACACTATAAGAATCCATTGTTACGTATATAATTGCATATGATTGGATGTAGTAAATCAAGCTTACGTATCCAATAGATTGCTATATGATCGTTTGATTTACTAAGGATAGCACTCTTTTTGGTGGAAACTTTATCCGAAGGAATGTACAAATAGGTATAAAAGTAACATCTTGAAACTTACTATTGTATAATGAATGAAGAAGAATGGTGTTTCGGACGATAAAATAATAAAAAAGGAGCTATCCTGAAGTTTGGATGGTCAAAGAGAGTGTGAAGCAATAAATTTGGTTAGGCACTCTGGGATGAAAAGCTTAAGAACGGAGCAAAGCACGGGAGGTTTACGGGATAATCTCCAAATGTACAATACTACAAGAGCCCTTGGGAATTCCACTAGGAATTCCCAAGGGCTCTGGGGTCTATCAATACGTTATGAAATTTTCGCGACACCCATCTTAATGAACCGACTTTTTGAATTCATTTATATGATGTCCATGTATGTATAGTAGAAGCGAACTTAATCCTGTGGTCTTTCCGTGTGTAATGGAGTTAATTTCGCTTCAATTCTTTTTCGTTTACTTTCGAAGTTGGGTGGTAATGATAACGCCTCACCCAAATGATTTACATCTTCATCAATTGTAAAACCAGGTCCATCTGTTGCGAGCTCGATCAAGATTCCATTCGGTTCCCGGAAATAAACAGACTTGAAATAAAAACGATCCACTAAGCCAGAGTTTGGCATGCGTGCGTTATCTAAATAATCTTTCCATTTCCTTAATGAATCTTCATCTTTTACACGGAGGGCAATGTGGTGTACACCACCACTTCCAGATGTTTCCTGTGGGAGATCTGTCCGGCTTTCCAAATGGATTTCAGCACCTGTTCCTCCATTATTTAAAGACAACACAATGACATCATCTTGATTGTCAATGGATGATGGATAGCTTCCAACCTGCTGAAATGTAAGTAATCTTGTTAATACTGTGATGGTTGAAGCGACATTTCCTACAGTAATTGTACAAGGGCCAATCCCTGTTATCCCATGCTTTACTGGAACATTGCTCTGCTGCCAAGGACGCCCTCCATCGATCCCTATATTTGTTTCATCGGAAACAAGTGTGAGGCACTGTCCCTCAGGATCGCGGAAATGGATGACTTTCCGGGTTGCTTGTTCTGCAATTCCATCATGCTCTACATTAAATTCTGTGAATCGTTCAAGCCAATATAATAAGGCTGCATCACTTGGTACGCGTAAAGATATGCCAGAAATGCTACTTGTTCCATGCGTTTTATTTGTTGCTGTTGGTATTTCAAAAAAAGTGAGATCTGTTCCAGGTCTACCTATTTCATCAGCATAAAATAAATGGTATACTGATGTATCGTCTTGATTGATTGTCTTCTTAACAAGACGCATTCCTAGTACTTCTGTATAAAAGTAAAAATTGGCACTTGCATCAGCCGTGATAGCAGTAACGTGGTGGATACCTGATAGCTCCATAGAATGTCCTCCTAATTGACGAATTTGGAGTATTTTTAATAGTCTAGACTGTTTAAGTATACGTGATGATTATGGTTGGTGTCTATTATGGCGCATTTTTATTATGAAATTCATTAAAGTTGGTATTCATATACTCATTATTTTACTATATATAAAAAGAGAGGATGTAGTATAATAGTAAATAGTAAATAAGTGTGAAGGAAAATAGGTGAAAAGATGTATGTGTTGATTACGATTTTAATCGGCTATTTATTTGGCTGTATTCACGGTTCGCAAATCATCGGGAATTACAAAAGTGTAAATATTAAAGGAACAGGAATGAAAAATGCTGGGGCAACGAATGCGACTCTGTTATTAGGTTGGAGATATGGTTTGTTTGTTGCATTTATTGATGTATTTAAAGCGGTCTTATCAATCTTATTAATTATCTTTATACTAAATAAAAACGGTATTATTAACGAGGCGCAAACGTTATTCATATATATTAATATGGTCTTTGTCATCATCGGTCATAATTATCCAATTACAATGAAGTTTAATGGTGGTAAAGGTACTGCATCCTTCATTGGGTCCTTATTAGTCATGGATTGGCGGATCGCTATTATGGGGATTACTATTCTATTGGTTATTGCTGTGGCAACAGACTATTTTGTAGTAGGGACATTTTTTATGTATGTATCCTTTCTCGCATACACTCAATTTACATTTGGTGTTACGACACTGTTCGTTGCATTTATCATCTTTTTGCTATTTATTGTCAAGCATGTTGAGAACTATAAAAGAATTAGTAAAGGTGAGGAGACACGCTTATCCATTCTGCGACGAAAGGAAGCTCGCTAATTTTTGAGGGGGGAATGCAAGGCCAGACAATATCTATAGAAGAGCACTATCAGGACCAGCAAAATGAGCCCAATCAAGCATAAAACTAGCAGATCTCATAAAGAAAGGAAATGTTTAATGATAAAGCCACCGAGAGTACTCACGATCGCAGGCTCAGCAGCAGGCGGCAGTGCAGGAATTCAAGCAGATTTAAAGACATTTCAAGAAATTGATGTTTATGGGATGAGTGTCGTAACGGCAATTGTTGCACGACATCCACACACGAATAAAAATGTGCACCCACAAACACTTGAAGCCATTGAAGCACAGTTTTCTACGGCGATGGAACAGGTAGGGATAGACGGCTTAAAAACAGGCATGCTTTTTTCAAAAGAAGTGATTGAAAAGGTTGTTGATTTGATTAACAAGTCGACAGTTGAAAATCTTGTTGTTGATCCAGTCATGATTGGTAAATTAGATTCGAAGCTTCTAGAAGATGATGCCATTGACATACTGAAAGAGAAATTACTACCATTAGCAAAAGTTATTACACCAAATATGCCCGAAACTTCCTTTTTATTGAATGGGCGAGAGTTAACGACTGTTGACGATTTAAAACAAGCTGCCATTGACTTGCATCAACATGGTTTGTATTATGTATTAGTTAAAGGAGGACTTTTGGATGGTCCAGCAGTAGATGTGTTATATGATGGAAAAGAGTTAACTACATTTGAAGCTCCACGTATTGATACCGTTCACACAAGTGGTGCTGGGTGTACGTACTCAGCTGCCATAACAGCTTATTTGGCTAAAGGTCATTCGGTTGAGGAAGCCGTTTATTTAGCAAAGAGCTTTATTACAACAGCGATTGAGTATGGATTCTCATACAAACGAATCGTCGGACCTACATACCATGCAGCAATGCGTACAAAAGGTCAAGCACATGATATTAAGGTAACGACTACCTTTCCATCATGAATCATGAAACTGTAAATATAAATGTAGATCGCTTATAGTAGACTATAGTTCATAAGTGAATGAATTACATAATTACCGTAAGCAGCAATGTCACTTCGTTGTTGGTGTGATATAGTTATAAATAGGGATTATGAAATTCATTAAGGTTTATAAAATCTACATCCCGAGACATGTGCAATGTATCACGAACGTTTTTTCGCTATCATTCGTAATTCAGTATACATTAAGTTGAGATTTATCGTTATATATAGATTGAATAAATAGGGGGATATATTATGAAGCGTGCATTAATTAATATTGATTACACATATGATTTTGTGGCAGTAGATGGCAAGTTAACCTGTGGTAAACCTGGGCAAGACATTGAAGCTCAGATTGTCTCTTTAACAAAGGAATTTATCAAAGCAGGAGACTTTGTAGCGTTCGGGATCGATGCTCATGAAGAAGAGGATACATATCATCCAGAATCAGCATTATTTCCACCGCATAATATTAGGGGCACTTCGGGTAAAGAATTATATGGACAGCTTGCCACGGTATATGGGGAGAATAAAGATAATCCCACTGTCTATTATTTTGAAAAAACGCGTTATAGTGCTTTTACGGGTACAGATCTAGAAATTAAATTACGTGAAAGAGATATAACAGAATTACATTTAGTAGGGGTATGTACAGACATTTGTATTTTACATACTGCGATCGATGCGTATAATAAGGGGTTTGACATTGTTGTTCATAAAGATGCCGTAGCTAGTTTTAATCAACAGGGGCATGAATGGGCATTAACTCACTTTACATCGACCCTTGGGGCAAAAGTCATATAAAGTGATCTCTACAAAGAAAATGATATTCTCTATGTTCATTAATCTGAATTAATAGAAAGGTTCATTTGAAAATTATATTATAAAGAATAGAGGAGACAAATAATGCAGCAAGATACAAATTTACTTCGAATTCCGGGACCATCCCCAATCCCATCAAGTGTTCAGCAAGCAATGAATCAACCAATGATTGGGCACCGAGGCAAGGAAACAACGATTCTTATGCAAGGAATCAAAACAAAGTTAAAGAAGGTGTTTGGAACAAAACAGGATGTAATGATTCTAACAGGGAGTGGTACTTCGGGGTTAGAAGCAGCGGTTGTCAATACAGTCACAGCGGGAGAAGAGGTTCTAGTTATTGTCTCGGGGGCTTTTGGTGATCGATTTGCGAAGATATGTGAAACGTACGAATTGCATGTCCATCGTCTTGAAGTGACTTGGGGTGAAGCAGTTCGTCCTGAGGATGTAAAGTCATTCTTGCAAGAAAATCCACAGATAAAAGCTGTATTTATTACCTATTGTGAAACATCAACAGGAATTATTAATCCGATTAGCGAAGTTAGCCGTGTTGTACATAAACATTCCGAAGCACTCGTGATCGCAGATGGTGTTTCCTGTGTTGGCGGGATCGATACACAAATGGATGAGTGGGGGATCGATATCTTTGTTTCGGGATCTCAAAAAGCAATGATGCTTCCACCAGGATTAAACTTCATTGCTGCTAGTGATCGTGCTTGGAAAGTGATTGAAGCGAATAAACAACCAAGATTCTATTTAGACCTACGTAAATACCGTCAAAATTTAGTAGACAACTCTACACCATTTACACCAGCTGTCTCCTTATTATTTGGATTGGAGCAAGTCTTGAATTTATTCGAGAGAGAGAGGTTAGAAGCTGTCTATTTACGGCATGACACGATGAAAGAAATGATGCGGGCGGCGATGAAAGCATTAGGGATTCCTTTATTAACAACGGATGAGTCTGCATCACCAACCGTTACGGCCATTCGTCCAGCTGATTTTGATGGTGAAGAACTAAGAAAACAAGTAAAAAAAGACTTTGGTTTAGATTTAGCTGGTGGACAACAACATTTAAAGGGAAAAATCGTTCGCATTGGCCATATGGGTTATTGTACGGCAGCCGATGTCCTGCAAATAATTAGTATACTAGAGATTGGTCTGCAAAAGATAGGTAAGCAGATTATATTAGGCCAAGGTGTATCAGCGGCACAGGAAGTTTATCTAGCCGGAGGAATGAAGGAATGACATATAAAGTATTAGTTGCTGATCCACTTAGCGAGGAAGGACTTATTCCACTACGTGAAGCAGAAGGTATTGAAGTAGTCGTAGAAACGGATTTATCAAAAGAAGCATTGCTCAAACGAATCAAGGATTTTGATGCCTTATTAGTTCGTAGTCAGACCCAAGTAACGGCGGAAGTGATCGCGAGTGGAACACGATTAAAAGTGGTTGGTCGCGCAGGTGTCGGTGTCGATAATATCGATTTAAAAGCTGCGACAGCAAATGGGGTTATTGTTGTTAATGCGCCGAATGCGAATATTAACTCGGCTGCAGAACATACCATTGCGATGTTAATGGCATTAGCAAGAAATATTCCGCAAGCTTATCATTCGTTACAGCATAAAGAATGGGATCGTAAATCATATGTTGGTGTCGAATTGAAAGGCAAAACGCTTGGTATTATTGGACTAGGTCGGATTGGTACGGAGGTATCAGCCCGGGCTATAGGTCAACGGATGAAAGTCATTGCCTATGATCCCTTTTTAACAGAAGAAAAGGCGGGGAATATGGGAATTGATTGTGGTACGTTAGAAGAAGTTGTGAAAACTGCTGACTTTATTACGGTTCATACCCCTTTATTAAAGGAAACACGTCATATTATTAATGCAGATACTTTTAAATTGATGAAAGATGATGTACGCATCATTAACTGCGCGCGCGGTGGAATTATTGATGAAGATGCTTTATATGATGCGATTGTAAGTGGGAAGGTGGCAGGTGCAGCGATCGATGTGTTTGAGGAAGAACCAGCGACAGACCATAAACTATTGGAATTGAATCAAGTCATTGCTACACCTCACTTAGGGGCGAGCACGGTTGAAGCACAAGAGGGTGTTGCCGTTGATGTGAGTGAAGATGTTGTCACAATCCTCTCTGGGGGGCTCGCATTACATCCTGTAAACATCCCGTCTGTACCGCAAGAGATTATGAAGAAAATCGAGCCTTATTTCCATCTATCTGAGAAGTTAGGGAAATTCTTATCACGTTTAGAGGATGAGATGGTTGAGGAACTGAATGTGTATTATGCGGGGGATTTAACGGAATTAGAAGTCGGTCCAATCACACGTAATGCTGTCAAAGGTTTGTTAAGGCCAATACTAGGTACACGGGTAAACAATATAAACGCAGCTTATCTCGCAACGAAAAAGGGGATTTCGGTTCACGAAAGTAGAACGACGAATGCGCGTGGATTTACGAACTTATTAACGGTTGAAATAAAGACAAAATCAACAAAAAGAACGGTTGTCGGTACATTATTAAATGGACTTGGTGAACGAATTGTCCGAGTGGATAATTATAGCATGGATGTTGCACCAGCCGGTAATATGATTATGATCCACCATAAAGACCAACCAGGAGCCATTGGTAGAGTCGGTACGTTTCTTGCGGAAAACAATATCAATATTGCAACGATGCAAGTAGGCCGTTCAGAGGCTGGCGGGGAAGCCATTATGATGTTAAGTGTTGATAAACCATTAGAAAAAGAAAAGTTAGATGATGTACTGAAGTTAACGGAGATTAACAAAGTTACCTCGATCGAATTATAAAATTAACAAACGGCCCATCTTCGAGAAGAAGGGGCCGTTTGTTAGTTTAAGCGAGTGGATGTGAGTGTCTTTTTCTTTGTGTAAAAGTTTCTATTTGTGTATATCCTACAGATCGCGCGAGTTCAATTGATTGATCATAGGCAAAACCAACATGCTTTGGCATATGGGCATCTGAACATAGAACAATCCCGACACCTGCATCATAGCACTTCTGCAGGAAACGAGGATCTGGGTAAATCTCTCCTACAGGCTTTCTAAGGCCTGCCGAACTAATTTCAATGCATGTATCTGATTTTGCTAGAGCTTCGACAACCCGATCATATTGTGCATCAATAAATGCTTGATCATCTGGTCGATAAGAGAAGATCTTGATTAAATCAATATGCCCAACGAAATCAAATAACTTCGATTCTGCTAATGTAATGATCTGGTCATAATACTGTGTGTATACTTCTTTAATATCCCGTTTATCATATTCATCTTTAAAATCGGCTAAGTCAATTCCCCAATCTCCAATCCAGTGAACAGAACCGATCACATAATCAAATGGATGAGCCTTAATGAATGATTCCATTTCCTTTTCTTTCCCTGGCGTATAGTCCATTTCAATGCCCATCTTAATTGGAAAACCTTCCAGCCTCGCTTTATCAAAGAAGGCTTGATAATCTTTAAAACTCAGATGACGTCGATTATCGACCCAGGGATTAGACAAAATGTCTTTTGTTTCCCAAAAGAAGTAAGCATGCTCGGAAATGCCAAGCTCCTGAATCCCTTCTTTACGTGCTTTATTTATGTATTCTTGTAAATACTCCATCGTAAACTCACCTGTTTCAGCCATATGCACATGATAATCTGTAAGCAAAATAACCCCTCCTTGAATAAACTATTATTTATATCGTACAGATTCCTATGAAAACCTGCAACATTAGGTGTGTAAGAAATAGTTCTCGGGGGTAAAATAAAATTTTAGTAGAAAAAAAGAAAGAGCCTCTATGGAAATTATTATGCTAAAGAATATAGAGGGTTTAATTGATAACCACTCGATTATTTGCACAGCATAACACTTTCTTTCAGGCACAGGAAGAGGCTTTTTTCATCATGTTGGGGACGTTTTGTGCTGTATGTTTTGCATAATTATATTACTTCTTGGCTTACTTGGCATGTTCACAAGACTGAAACTTAAATCTTGATCAGGAATGTGATATGTTATCCGATTTGCTAAAAAGTGTAGACTTACTTTCATGATTTCAATTGTAACCCATTCACCAGCACAACGATGACCTAACAAGTAATCCCCGCCACCTTGAGGGATAAAAGAATAAGGATTCTCTTCCCAATTCATAAAACGTTCTGGCACAAACAAACCTGGGTTTTTCCAAATATCAGAATCATGATTCGTTCCGTACAGATCAAGCAGTGTAATCGTGCCGGCTTCAAATGGATAGCCTTTCCATGTAAATGATTGCTTTACTTGTGCAATCGTAAAGGGAAAGAAGGGATAGAATCGTCGGACTTCTTGCACAAACCACTTGGTATAGTCATCATCAACTTTTGTTATTTTTTCACTTTCCTCTGGATAATGGTGAAGAGCTAGTGCCATAAAATTAATGTAAATTGAAACGGCGACAATGGGTCTTAATAGATTGATTACTTCTACGGCAATTGTTTCTGGATCGAGAAGCTGACCTGCTAAATCACGATAGAAGGAAAAGTTATGAAAAATTGAATCGTCAGACAGATTTACTTCCCCCGCCCGAACATGATCAATAAGGGTACAAAGCCATTTCTCTATGCGATTCCGTGCATTTCGTCCTCGCCAATGAGTGGGGCCAACAGCGCCGGCTGATTCAAACATCGCTGTTAAATCTGTTGTTAATTGCTTGATATTCTTTTCTTCATACGGTACACCTACCCACTTACATGCCGTCCTGCACATGATTTCCCGGGAAGATTCATACAGAATCACTTCATCCATCTGAATCCATTGTTCGACTGCATTTTCCCATTCGCTCGTTACGATCTGTGTTAGCTCTTGGAGTTTCTGAGGGTCTATTGTCTCTAACAAGAGCATCTTTTTACGATGTTGATGTTCGAGACCATCGAGAGTCTGTACACTATGCTTTCCAAACAAAGTTTGAATCGCTCGATTTGGTGCCGCATCTTTTCGTATAAATTTTTCAGTGTCATAAAAAATGGTCGCCGCATCTTTTCCAGTCATACAAATTGCTTTATTTCCGAGTAGCCGTGTTTGAAAAACGGTAGAGTTAAAACCGTCGCATCGATTCGAAATGTACATATAACCTTCCCGCAATAGGTTTAAACTATTATCAATACCCTCTTCTTGAGGCATTTGCTGTGTATTTGACATAGGATCATCTCCAGCTTCATATATAATGGTTTTATTCTATGCTACTTTACTCTATTTACTCACCAAATGGGCAATATGAACGAGATATATTCTGCTGGTTAGCAATTAACGGATAGATGGTAGATTTTTAATAAACACCGGTGGCACGTCCTATAGCTTAACCAAGTAAAAGTTGCCACATACCAATATTATAGAACCCTTGACAAACCATTGTTAGACATATATATTAAGAAATATAAACTTAAATATAATGATGCATGAATTTGGTCATTTATAAAAGCGTTGAAAAGGAATAGTATCTTTTAGTACCTTTAGCAGAAAGGAAATGGGGCTGTGAATTTCCAAAGGGATAAGAGAGAACCAACCTTGAAGTTCGCCATCAGGAGGGGCAGTCCTAAAAGATGCGCGCGGTTCATAACCGTTATCATGCTAAAGTGTATAGTTGTGTTATTCAAACTATAAACAAGGGTGGTACCACCACATCTCGGTCCCTTTTCGGATGGGGTTTTTTTTGTGCGTATTTTTAATCGTAAAATAGTTTAATGAATTTCATAATACTGGTTTAGTGCTACACCGATACAACATATAGTTTCGTTGAACCATTTTTAACTACATGTCCTATCGATGTTGCTGATTTTGGTAACTATGAAATACATTCAGTTCTCATTTAAATAATAAGAAGAAGGTGTTTTCTAGTGGGTAAAGGTAAAAAGTTCGTTGAAAAAGTGACAGCAATGGAAGATGATTTTGGACAGTGGTATACAGATGTTGTGAAACAAGCGGAATTAGTTGATTATGGATCTGTCCGAGGAACAATGATTATTAAGCCATACGGATTTGCAATTTGGGAGAATATGCGTGATGAATTAGATCGCCAAATTAAAGAAACAGGGCATTCAAATGTTTCCTTTCCTTTACTCATTCCAGAAAGTTTATTACAAAAGGAAAAAGATCATGTCGAGGGTTTCGCGCCAGAAGTAGCTTGGGTAACTCACGCTGGGGGCGAAAAATTAGCCGAGCGTCTCAGTATACGTCCTACTTCAGAAGTGCTTTTTTGTGAGTATTACTCAAATAATATTCACTCTTATCGTGATCTACCAATGCTTTATAATCAGTGGGCTAATGTTGTTCGTTGGGAAAAAACAACGCGACCATTTTTACGTTCTTTAGAGTTTCATTGGCAAGAAGGTCATACAGCACATGCGACACATGAAGAAGCGGCTGAGGAAACAGAGAAAATGTTAAATGTATATGCAGATGTTTGTGAAAACTACTTAGCGATGCCGGTATTAAAGGGAACGAAGACCGAAAGCGAAAAGTTTTCTGGTGCGGAGTATACATTAACAATTGAAAGTTTGATGCATGATGGTCGGGCTCTACAAGCTGGGACGTCACACCATTTTGGCACTGGTTTTGCCGAGGCATTTGACATCCGGTATTTGGATAAAGAAGGTAATCAGCAACTTGTTCACCAAACATCATGGGGAGTTACGACACGTTTAATTGGTGCGCTCATCATGGTTCATGGTGATAATCGAGGACTAGTGATCCCACCACGTATTGCTCCAACACAGGCAATTATTGTACCAATCGCGCAGCATAAAGAGGGTGTCTTGGATAAAGCCTATGATCTGCGTGATCAATTAAAAGATATTGTGCGAGTGGGTATTGATGATAGTGACAATATGCCTGGCTGGAAATTTAATGAGAGCGAGATGAAAGGTTATCCCGTTCGAATTGAAATTGGACCAAAAGATATTGAAAAGGAGCAAGTCGTTCTCGTTCGTCGTGATACGAGTGAAAAGGAATTTGTTGCGTTACAGGATCTGAATGAACGGTTGCCAGTATTGTTAGAAGAAATTCAGCAAAATATGTTTGAAAAAGCAGTAGCACATCGAGCGGAAAAAACGAACAACGCTACAACGATGGAAGAGTTTAAACAAACGCTTGAGGAAGAAACAGGATTCATTAAAGCAATGTGGTGTGGAGATGTTACTTGTGAAGAAGAAGTTCGCGAAATAACAGGAGCAACATCCCGTTGCATTCCGTTTGAAGAGGAAAAAATAGCCGATACATGTGTATGCTGCGGTAAAGAAGCGAAGGAATTGGTTTATTGGGGAAGAGCTTATTAATTAATAGCTAGCTTATCCATTATAATACAAGGTCGCGCATGGATCGCGTAAAGTCGCGCACGGAACGTCGCAAAGTCGCGCACCGACCGTATAAATCATATATAAACGACGCAATTCACGCATGAACAGCGGGGATTGCGTCGTTTTTTTGCAAACTTTTTTCAGCTTATACTTATGATCCACTCAATTTTTCATTTTCTACTTTGTAAATTTTTATTTAAATGGCTTTCCATTCGTTTATAATAGAGCTGGATGACAATCCAAATGATCGCATATAAAACGATGAATACTAAACTAGTTAAGGAGATGGCTATGAATGTAAAGGGTATCCATCCGAGTGATAAGGCGATCATAAAGTATATACTGATGGATAGGCTAAAGTGAATAACAGTTTTAATTAAAGGGCTCCATTGCTCACGCTCAAATATAAATGAAGCCAATCCATAGTAAATTCCCATGATTAGACTTGCTAACATATAGAGCCATATTGTAGTTATAGGCGCTTCAATCTGATTTACCATTAAAATAGTCAGAGCACCAAATGTAATGATTCCACCAACAGCGATTCCGGCCATGCTTCGTTTGATCATTTCAGTCATTATTTTCATTAGAAGGCCCTCCGTTCAGTAATTTTTCTTTTATACCCATCACATATTTCCTTGAAATGTATTCCTTGTTTCCAGAATGAAAGTACACACAGAGATTTCCATTAAAGGATAATTCAAAACGATGGATATGACTTAAATTGCCGATGACTGATTTTGAAAACCTCATAAATTCATAAGGAGCGAGTATGTTTTCAACTTCATATAGTTTCATTTTTAACTCAAGGATGCGATTGTCGAGGACGGCAAATACTTTCCGTTGTTCCGCATAAACAAATTCAATGTCATTTGGCTCTAAGATAATCGTTTGCTCTCCCTCGATACCAAATAAACGTTGTGGCTTTCTTTTTTTGATAATATTAACAAGTTCTTCAATTTCCTCAGACCATTCCTTCGCTTGAATCGTTATCGATGTATGTTCATGTTTGTCATCAATATCGATATTGATCTTCATATTTTAATCGACCTCCGCTGTTACATATATATAGTTAGCTCCTTGCACGTTTTAAGAAATTTGGATATTGAATGAACGCTATAACAAAACCAAGTAAACCAAAGCCAAATAATATAAACCACGCTATGATGAAGTCAGCATACTGAAGAGTTCCTGTCATCGCTTCTTGAAGGACCTGATGTGCCCAGTATTGGGGTAGGAATCGACTAATCCCTTGTATAAAATTTGGCATCATATCAATTGGCATCCATAAGCCACTTAATATAGCGCCACCTAAAGCGAAAACCTGTGTGATTGCTAACCCCATATTAAATGTCTTGACAAGTAAAGCTAACGCTAATCCAAGTCCTGTCACTGTGAACGTTAAAGAAAGTGAAAGCGCCAAAAGTAACAATGGTTGCCCTAGTGGAATATTGTAAACAAGCTTTCCAAATGCAAATAAAACGATGATTTGGGTTAATACGATATAGATATATGGGATCCACTTTCCGAGCAGGTATAAATAAGGTGATAATGGTGTGCTCGCTAGCCGAGCTGTCATACCCGAATTTAAATCCTTTATGAATGTTTCGACCATTGTGATCATGATGAAAAATATGAACATAACGATATAGCCTGGAATAATAGAAGTAATTACCTGATCCCTGACTGATTCATTTGACCCGGAAGTAAATACAGCTATAAACAATACGGTAAAAATAATGGGCAAAATCAACGTCCAAAATAATAGCCCCCTGTCTTGTAAATTCTTTCTCATTTCTAAAGTGATCATAGCACCCATAGAAATCCTCCTATAATTATTATGTTAGCATACATTAATGAATTTCATAATACCGGTTTAGTGCAACACCAGTACAACATATAGTTGCGTTAAACCGTTTTTAAATACATACTGTATCGATGTTGCTGGTTTTAGCAATTATGAAATTCATTCACATGATTTAATAATAATCAATCCCGTAGCTCTTTTCCCGTTAATAAAAAAAACACATCTTCTAATCGAGGTTGCACAAGTTCTAACCGCTCTAAATCATGCGCATTCTTAAGGTAATGGTGTACCAGTTTATCCATAACTATTAATGGTTTTTTTGTTGATAGTAAATAACCGTTTTTGGATTCTTTTATTGTCGCATCCTGTTCAATATTTGTCGGTAAACCGTTCTTTCCTTTTACAAAAATAGAGGGGGCCGCATATTTTTGTAATAATATGTTTATTTTGCCACTATCTACAACTTCACCTTGGTCAATAAATGCTACTTCATCACACAATTGTTCTATCTCTTCCATATAATGACTCGCATAAATAATGGTGCAACCTGTTTGCTTAAGATTTTCAATCATATCGAAAATATAGTTTCTTGATTGGGGATCAATTCCTACTGTCGGCTCATCCATGATGATTGTTGTTGGGTTATTCATCAGAGCACACCCAATATTTAAGCGTCGTTTCATTCCCCCAGAAAAGGTTAACACCTTATCTTTTCCTCGGTCTTTTAATCCGATATACGATAGGATTTTTTCCGCACGTTGTCGTAATTGATTCCCTTTTAAACCATGTATCTTTCCAAAAAAATGCAGGTTTTGTATAGCTGAGACTGTTTGTTCTAAACAAATCTCTTGTGGAATATAACCGAGGTTTTCTTTAGTTTTATGATCAAGCACTCGGTTATTAAAGAAAACCTGTCCTTGATAATCTTGAATCACAGTCGAGATTATCTTTAGGAGGGTGGATTTACCTGCTCCATTTGGACCGACTAAGCCGTAGCAACTCCCCTTTGGTATGGTTATAGAAACATCTTTTAATGCGCAGGTATTTTTATATTGCTTACTTACATTTTTAATCTCCAACAATGAATTCACCGCCTTATATATACAAGATGACATGAAATCTTAACAAGATGTATTGAAATGGAACAACATGCATGAATGGATGTTTGAAATGAAGGAAATGTTGGATGTAGTTTATTAGTTATAGATTGTCTTTTATATTGCAAATTCGCGCACGAACGTCGCAAAGTCGCGCACACACAGCGCAAAGTCGCGCACGAACAGCGGAAGTCGCGCACAAACAGCGAAAGTCGCGCACGAACAGCGGAAGTCGCGCACAAACAGCATAAAGTCGCGCACGAACGTCGTAACGTCGCGCACAAACGGTGCAACGACCACGCACAAGATCCGTGTAACAATTTTCTTGCTAGTCGATTGAATGTCTGATTGTTTATGAGAGAAATCGATTTCTAACTGCGGGCGAAGGTAATGTACAATGGTCCTTTTTC
>Ga0209487_1000727_pt1 | contig 29151 bp, 31 predicted proteins | sample Poulit2012_FD_187524 | JGI IMG/M metagenome (GOLD analysis project Ga0209487, IMG submission 187524) | Agricultural soil microbial communities from Georgia to study Nitrogen management - Poultry litter 2012 (SPAdes) (version 2) | ecosystem: Environmental > Terrestrial > Soil > Agricultural land...
ACCAAGGTGAACCCCGAGCTGTATATCGCCTGCGGTATCAGCGGCGCGGTCCAGCATTGGGTCGGATGCATGGGATCCAAGCACATCCTGGCAATCAACACCGATCCCGAGGCCTCCTTGGTCACCCGGGCCGATTACGCGGTCATTGGTGACGCCGGGGAAGTGATTGCGGCGGTCAATGCCGAGATCGGCAACCGGCACGCGAGCAGCGACGTCACGGGCGCGACCGCCATCGCGTCGTAACGTCGGCTGACCCTGCCCGCCCGACAACTTTTGTGGAGAAGTGGCCCCTAAATCGCGTTGTGAGGGCCGCAAGTCCACAAATGTTTCCGGCTAAATGCGTGTGCGGTGGAAGTTCGCGTGGCCGCGCGACGCGGTGGGGCCGCGCTGACCTTGGTAGCGTGAACCGTATTTTTCCGAGCCGTACGGATAGTCGGCCGGCGTCGAAAGACGGAAGAAACACATCTGCCCGATCTTCATACCCGGATACAGTTTCATCGGCAGCGTGGCCACATTGGCTAGTTCTAGGGTCACATGCCCGCTGAAACCCGGGTCGATGAAACCGGCTGTCGAATGGGTCATCAAGCCCAGCCGGCCCAACGAGGACTTCCCTTCTAGCCGGGCCGCGATGTCGTTGGGCAACGCCACGGTCTCGTACGTGGATCCCAAGACGAATTCGCCGGGATGCAAGATGAAAATGTCATCGCCGTCGGTTTCGATCGGCCGGGTGAGGTCTGACTGGTCCATGGCCGGATCGATATGCGGATACTTATGGTTGTCGAAAACGCGGAAGTACTTGTCGAGCCGGACATCGATGCTGGAAGGCTGAATCATGCCATCGGTGAACGGGTCGACTGTGATCCGCCCGGAATCGAGTTCGGCGAGGATATCGTGATCGGAAAGCAGCACGCCCAGCATCTTACGTAGGTATCATCCGATATGGTGTGGGCGTCCGCACTTTGTGCGGAAAACGCCGATGTAGCTCAATGGCAGAGCACCTGCTTCCCAAGCAGGCAACGCGGGTTCGATTCCCGTCATCGGCTCCCAGTACATAAGCAGAGCGAAGCGCAGAGCCGATGCGGTCGTTGCTGTGCGCCTCGCGTTGGCCGCATTTACAGCATGAACATCCACGCCAGCTCGCTTGCTTGAGACAGTTGTACTGACCTTTGAAAGCGACGAGGAGCGGTTTAGTCACACAGATCCCGCTTAATCGCCCAACCGTCACGACCAGTCGCGCACGTCAGTGAGGACTTCGGCATCATCGGGGATCGAGTCGACGCGCTCAATATGGCACGAGAACCGCAATTCTTGACGAATCCGCTCACTCACTTGCGCAATGACGTCGTCGGGATTGCTGCCCGTGGTGACGATCTCGCATCGCAGCGAATCCAGATGCCCATCGCGATCCACCACCATGCGGAACGCGCCTACCCCGTCGACGGCGCCGATGACGCGTCGGGCTTGCGCCGGGTGCAGGAACATGCCGCGCACTTTGACGGCCTGACCGACGCGGCCCAACACGCCCGCAAGGCGCGGACGATCATCACCACCCGGAACCCACGCCGACAGATCACCGGTACCGAAGCGGATCAACGGGTATTCGCTGCGCAACAAGGTAACCACGATCTGGCCCTCACCCTCGGTGACGGGCTCGCCCGTATCCAAATCGCACACCTGGATCAGCACATCATCGGGCACCACCAGTCCCCCGCCCGGTGATTCTTCATAACCCAGTAGACCGGTCTCGGCGGTGCCGTAGGCCATCAGCACCGTCGGAACCCAGCGGCTCAGCTCGGCTCGTAGCGAATCGGGCAGCGGTTCGGCGGTCACCACGGCGCGTTCCAGCTGCCAGTTCCGCCGGTCCAGACCCAGCTCGTTGAACCGTTCGATCAAGGCTTTGAGGTAGCTGGGCAGGCCCGTATAGGCCGTTATAGACAGATCGCTGATCGCCCGCGCTTGCAGATCACTGGAGCCGATCCCACCCGGGAAAACGCGTGCACCCACGGCACGCGCTGCCTCGTCGAACATAACGCCGGCCGGCGACAGATGGTATGCAAAACAGTTCAAGACGGTATCGGCTGCCCGGAATCCAGCCGCCCGCAGCGCCACCGCCCACCGCCACGGATCGGCACCGGCCAGCTGTGGTTCGTAGAGCGGTCCGGGCGACTGGAAGACGCGTGTGACGTCGGCGTCACCGGCGAGCATGCCCCCAAAAGGAGGTTGCGCCAGCTGCGCCTCCATGACCTCATCCTTTGTCTGGATCGGCAGGGCAACCAAGTCGCGAGGGCTGGCGAGTTGCTCGGATCGCAGACCCGCTGCTTCCAGCCGGGCGGCAAACGCCGGCAGCTGCGCGGCGGCTCGTACTACACCTTGCAACCGGTCATTGAAGCCGTCATCGTGAGCACGGTACTGGGTTTGTGGGGTAGACATTTTGCTCCTATAGCCAGCGCTTACGGCGCTTATAGTGTTTGACGTCGCGGTAACTCTTACGTGTCCCCTCATCGCCTAGACCGAGATAGAACTCTTTGACATCGGGGTTTTCTTTGAGCTCGCGGGCGGTGCCCTCCAGCACAATGCGGCCCTGCTCCATGATGTAACCGCGGTCGGCGACGTCTAGAGCGCGGCGAGCGTTCTGTTCGATGATGAGCACGGTCAAGCCCAGCTCTGCGTTGAGCCGCTGAATGTGCCCAAAAATCTCTTTCACCAGGATCGGGGCAAGGCCCAAAGACGGTTCGTCGAGCATGAGTAGCCGCGGGCCGGACATCAGTGCCCGGCCGATCGCCAGCATTTGCTGTTCGCCGCCGGACAGGTAACCGGCCTTACGCGAACGCAGGTCCGCTAACTTCGGGAAGAATGAGTAGACCTGCTCGGTGGTCTGTTCGGTCTTTGCTCGGGAGCGTGAGTATGCGCCGGCCATGAGGTTTTCGGCCACGGTGAGGTGTTCGAAAATGTGGCGGCCCTCCATCACCAGGCTCAGCCCCATCCGGACTCGCTCGGCCGGATCCATTTTCGTGATGTCGTGCCCCTCGAACTGCACTGAGCCGTCGGTGACTTCCCCGTGTTCGGACGGCAGCAGACCCGAGATGGCCTTCAAGGTGGTGGATTTTCCGGCGCCGTTGGATCCCAGCAATACGATAATAGAGCCCTGTTCTACTTCGAGAGACATGCCCCGTAATACCAGGATGACTTCGTCGTAAATCACTTCTAGGTTATTGATACTCAGCATCTGGTTATCGCGCCGCTGTGCGCTGGTCTCGGGCGCGTTTGCCGGCTGTCCGGGCGGAGCAGTAGCCATGGAACCCCTCATCTCAGGACCGCTAGTCGCTGCGGTGGTGGCCGTCGTCAGTTGTCCGGCCACCACCGGATTGGACTACGGTTCGACGTCTTCTTGGACGAGACTCATTTGCCCGTCTTTGACTTCAAAAACGCTGGCGGCGGTCGACCCGCGGTGTGAGTCTTCGGAGAACTCGACCGGGGCGAACACCCCGCCAGTGTCGACTTCGCCCATGGTTTCCAGCGCCTTGCGAATGTTCGGCCCGGTGAGCTCGTCACCGTCTTTGAGCACGTTTTCGATACCCTCGGCCATGACGTGCATGGTGTACCAGCCTTGCAGGTAACCCAGGCCTTCGTCTTCTAGCGACTTGCCGTTGCTTTCCAGGTATTCGGCCGGCTCTTTCATACCCGGCTTTTCCACCACCGGCGGAGTGATGGGGGTGACCATCATGTGGCCGTTAGCGGCCTTTTCGCCGGCCGTCTTGATGAACAGCTCGTTGGCGCACCAGTTCAGGCACACGATCTTCATATCGAGATTCTGGGCCTGAATATCCTTGGCCACCTGTGCCGCCGGGCTTGCTACGTTCTGGATCACGACGTATTCGGCGCCCTGCTTCTTGGCCTGCGATAGTAAACCGACGAAGTTCGACGTTGCCGGCATCGCATAGGGTTCATATCCCAGATCGAATCCCTGGTCTTCGATGTAGTCTTTACCGTCGCCGACCGGTGCGGTTCCGAACGGGGAATCGTTATGGAAGACGGCAACTTCGGCGTCGCCGCCGGAGTCTTCGTTGATCCATTGCAACGCCACCCGCATCTGATCGGAATAGGTGGCGATGTTGACAAAGTTGTACGGTGACTTGTCGGGGTCGACGAGTTCTTCTGCCAATGACCCGGACATGAATGGCAGTTCGTCGGCGGCGACCTTGTCACGAAGCGCTTCGGTATCGCCGGTACCCCACCCCTGGATTACGACGGCACCGTCGGAGACGTACTTCTTATATAGTTCCTCTGACTTCGGTACTTCGTACGCGTAGTCATTGGAATCAGCTTCGATCTTGCGGTCTTCGATGCCCCCGTTTTCGTTGCGCCAGTCGATGTAGCCGAGCATGCCTTCATTGAAGGGTGTGCCCACATCGCCGGTGGCTCCGGTCAGATCGGCGATAATGCCCACTTTGATCGGACCGGACTCGGTGTCGTCGCCGCCGGGTCCGCCGCACGCGGTCAGCATTAGCGCTGCCGCGCTAGCCGCGGCGGCGAATTGGACGGTTTTACGGATTCTCATGTGTTTCTCCTTCGGGGTGGGACCTTCCGGGGTCCGCTTGCGAGGTGGTGAATCGTCGGAGGTTCTTGTGGCGTTTGGTAGCGCTCATCAATATCGGACGCTCGTCAATATCGGAATGGCCAGAATCTGATGTAGTCCTTCATGCGTTGCCACATGCGATCCAGGCCGCGGGGCTCGAAAATCAAGAACAGGATGATCACCAAGCCGAATAGCGCGTTTTGGATGGCCGGTAGCTGGTGCGCGATGAACGGCACGGTGCCCTTCAGCAGCCCGCTGAGTTCGGTGAGCAACGGCGAGAGCATGCTGATGAACACGGCGCCGTAGATGGCTCCGGCAATGCTGCCCAGCCCGCCGACGAGGATCATGGCCAGATAGGTGATCGACACGTCCAGCGTGAAGCGTTCCCAGGTTACGGTTTCGGTGTAGTGCGCCGTCAGGGCGCCGGCTAGTCCGACGAAGCCGCTGGATACGGCGAACGCGGTCACTTTCATGCGCGTGAGGTTCACGCCGATGGCTTCGGCGGCGATGTCTTGATCGCGCACGGCCATGAAGGCCCGGCCCAGGCTGGTGCGGAAGATATTGCGGGCAGCCAGGACACATAAGACTGTGATGATCAATAAGATCCAGTACCACTGCCATTCGAACGTCATCCGTTCGATTTTGAAGGCGCCGATTTCCAGGCGCGGCACCGAAATGAACCCCACGCCTTCGGTGAGCCAGTCCCAGCGACGCGCGACAAGCACGATAATTTCTTGGGAGGCCAGGGTCGCGATGGCGAGGTACAGCCCTTTGAGCCGTAGTGCCGGCAAGCCGACGAAGGCGCCGATGGCGGCGGTCAGAAGCACCGCCAAGATGATGCTGAGCACGATTGGGATACCGGCGCGCCCGCTGAATATGGCCGCCGAATAGGCACCCACGGCCAGGAACCCTCCTTGGCCCAAGGAGATCTGGCCGGTGAAGCCGGTGAGGATGTTCAGTCCGACCGCGCCGATGACGGCGATCAGAATGGTGTTGACAACACCGAGCCAGTACATGCTGACGAGGTACGGCAACAGCAGCAGGCCGGCGATAATCAGGGCGAGCCGGAAATACTCGGCCTTGGTGTGGCGCAGCGCCAGTTCGGAACGGTAGGTGCGGTGGTATAAACCCGTTGACGTCGCCATGGCCTAGACCCTTTCGATCCGCACTTCGCCGAACAGTCCGTACGGCTTGACCATCAGCACTCCGATCAAAATGATGTAGGGCACCACCTGGGCTAGGCCGGGATCGGCGTAGCCGGAGACCATTTGTTTGACGATGCCGATCGTCAGGCCGCCGATGATCGTGCCGGGTACCGAGTCCAGTCCGCCGAGGATGACCACCGGGAACACCAGCAGCCCGAAGGCAGCGATGTTCTTATCGACGGCGGCGATGTCGGCCAGCAGTACGCCGGCGACGAGCGCGCTGACGGCGGCCAGCGCCCAAGCGATCGCGAATATCCGGCGCACCGAAATACCCATCGTCATGGCGGCTTGCTGATCGTCGGCCACCGCTCGCATGGCGACACCGTGTCGTGTGCGACGGAAAAATATCGTGAATGCCGTCAAGACGACGGCGGCGACCACGATGACCAATAGCCGGTTGACGGGAACTTGGCCGCCCAGGAAGTTGACCGATCCGGTCGGCAAGATGGCGGGCATTTCGCGCACCGACGTGCCGTAGAACATTTCGACGATTGCCCGTAAGAACTGGGACAGGCCGATGGTCACCATGATGACGCTGAGTGGGCTTTCGCCGATGAGTGGCCGCAAAATGAAGCGTTCCACAATGAGCGCCAGCACGATGGCTACCATCGCGCCGAAGACCACGGCAACGGTGAACGGTAACCGCAGCAGCACAAAGGCGGTATAGAAGGTATAGGCGCCGACGAGCAGGAATTCGCCCTGGGCGAAGTTAATCACGCCGGTCGACTTATAAATGAGCACGAAACCCAAGGCGGCCAACGCCAGGATCGTACCATCGGCGGTGCCGTAAACGAGCAGGTTGACGAAGTTACTCATCGGCGTCCACTCCAGACCGGGCGCCGGGCTAGGCCTTCAGGCCGCACATATGTTGAGAGGTCATAGATCCTCAAACTGAGTTCGCGTTTCACCGTGCTCCCGTCCTGATACGTGATGACGCTGCTGACGTCGACCGAGTCGTCGCCGCGCGCCAGCGCGCTGATGATGTCGCCGTAACGGTCGTTGATAACGGAGCGTCGGATTTTCCTGGTGCGGGTGATCTCGTCGTCGTCGGGATCGAATTGTTTATGCAACAGCGCGAAGCGACGAATTTTGATGCTGTCACTCAAATCGGTGTTGGCCCGGTCGACCTCGTCGGCGATGAGTTCGTACACCTGCGGATTAGCGGCCAGATCGGTGTAGGTGGTGTAACTGATGTGCTCGTGTTCGGCCCACGCGCCTACCGTGGCAATGTCGAGCGTGATCAGTGCCGTGATGTCGCCATAAGAGCCGGACTCAGCGGTGGGCGTGCCGAATACGACGGCTTCTTCGATATATGGCGAGAATTTAAGCTTGTTTTCGAGGAAGGCACTGGAGAATTGGGTACCGTCGGGCGCGCGCATGACGTCTTGGACGCGGTCGATAACGACCAGTTGTCCGGCGGTGTTTAAGTATCCCGCGTCGCCGGTATGCAGCCAACCGTCGTTGTCGATGGCCTCGGAGGTGGCCTCGGGGTTGTGCAGGTATCCGTCGAAGACCGCCGAGGACCGCAGTAGGATCTCGCCGCTATCGCTGAAGCTGAGTTCGGTGCCCGGGATCGGCTCGCCGACGGTATTGAAATCGATCGCGGTGTCACGATGCAACACGGCGATGCCGCATATTTCGGTTTGGCCGTATATCTGCTTGAGGTTGACTCCGATCGCGTGGAAAAAGCCGAAGACGTCGGGGCCGAGCGGTGCGCCTCCCGTGTAACCGCGTTTGATGCGTGCCAGTCCGAGCTGGTCTCGCACCGGCCGCAGTGCCACCTGATTGGCGATGGACCGCAGGATGTTGAGCCCGAGGCCGATGGATTCTCCGCTGACCTTACGGCGCGCTACCTTGTCGCCGATGTTGTATCCCCAGCCGAAGACGGCACGCTTGAGCCAGCCGGCTTCATCGATGCGGACTTGGACCTCCGAGAGCATGGTTTCCCAGATGCGCGGCGGGCTGAACATGATGTCGGGGCCGATCTCGCGTAAATCGGCGCGCTGGGTCGCCGAGCTTTCGGGAAATGAGATGGTCAAGCCGAACGACATGCCGCAGGCCACGGCCAGCATCTGCTCGCCGATCCAGGCGAACGGCAGGAACGACACGTACCGGTCTTTGGCACCGATCGGATCGACTTCGGCCAAGTGTTCAGCCATGGATAATAGATTGCGGTGGCTGAGCCGGCCAAGTTTCGGGCGCGAAGTGGTGCCCGAGGTCGTACAGATGACAGCCAGGTCGTCGGGACTGCAGGCGGAGAGCCGTTCATCGAGCCAGCCGGGATGGGCCAGACCCCATTCGCGGCCGGCGGCCTCGACGTCGACGAATTGACGTAGATAGTCGTGTTCGTATTGTTCGAGGCCGTGCGGGTCGTAATAGATCACGGTGTGGATCTGCGGCACAGTGGCCTTGAGCCGGATGAGCTTATCGACTTGTTCTTGATCTTCGGCAATGACGATCCGCACGTCCGCGGTTTCGACGATGTGCGCGATTTCCTCGTTGATGCTGGTCGGGAAGATCCCCACAACGGCAGCTCCGATGGATTGCACCGCCAATTCGGCGATTAACCATTCGGGACGGTTGTCGCCCAAGACGGCGACGACATCGCCGCGCTCCACACCGGCGGCGGCCAGTCCGTGCGCGAAATCGGCGACGCGTTGCTGATACTGGCGCCAGGTGATCGGTTGCCAGATGCCATAGCGTTTTTCCTGCATGGCGACGGCATCCGGCCTGGCTACGGCGTTTTCACCCAATAAGGCGGGGAAGGTGGTATCGCCTTTCATACCATTTCCTCCACGCCCAGATAGGCGTCGATGACGGCGGGATGCGCTTCGACGTTTTCGGGGACGTCGTCGGCAATGAGCTTTCCGAAATCCAAGACGCTGACGCGGGCTGAAATGTCCATCACGACGTTCATGTCGTGTTCGATCAGCACGACGGTGACTCCGGCGAGCTCGTGCACGTCGAGGATGTAGCGTGCCATATCCTCTTTTTCTTCGCTGTTCATACCGGCCATCGGTTCATCGAGTAGGAGCACGCCCGGTTGAATGCACAGCGCGCGTCCTAATTCGACCCGCTTTTGGATCCCGTAGGCCAGTGAACCGACCGGTTGGTGTCGATAGGCCTGCAGACGCAGAAGGTCGATGACCTCTTCGACAAGTGCCCGGTGTTCTATTTCTTGGCGGCGAGCCGGCCCGAACCACAGCATCGAGGGCAGTAGCCGGTGCTTCATGTGGATGTGCCGGCCCAGCATGAGATTGTCCAAGACCGTCAGATGCGTGAACAGTTCAATGTTCTGGAATGACCGTGCGACCCCGAGCCGCGCGATCCGATGCGGCGAGAGCTTGGTGAGGTTATGGGTGCGCACATCGTGCCCAGTGTCATCAGAACCTGCGCCATCGGACTCGACGGTGCGCAAAGTGATGGAGCCGTCCTGCGGGTGGTAGAGGCCGCTGATGCAGTTCAAGAGGCTGGATTTGCCCGCTCCGTTGGGCCCGATGATGGCATGAATGGTTCCTTGCCGCACCGTCAACGACACCTCGGACAAAGCCGCGACGCCGCCGAAACGCAACGATATGTTGTCGACGTCCAGCAGCGGCTCGCCGACCGCTACGCGGCTGGAGTTGAGTTCGTGTTGATAAGCGCGAACCACCACGTGAATGCCTCCGACACTTGTTATGTGAACTCGATCACGATAACTGATCGTAGCTTTCCACTATGTGAAATGCAATACCTGTATTGTCTTGGCGTTTCTGTTAAAGTGAAATGAAGTTCCGGAGCGGTAATCGCATGACCCATAACGAAAGGCCGGCGCAGTGTCAGACCAAGGAGGTGCGCGCGGAACCCTGGGCACCGTTCGAAATGCCATGCTTCTGCTGGAGTTGCTCAGCGACGGCCCGCCGTTCCGGCCGTTGAGTGAACTGGCCGAAGAGTCCGGATTATCGCTGCCGACCGTGCACCGGGTGCTGCGGTCGCTGGTGGTGGCCGGCCTGGTGGAGCAGGAAGAGCGCACGTCGCGCTATGGCCTGGGTGCCGAGTTGACACGCCTGTCACAGCGCTACCTAGCGCGCCTGCCCGTATTGGGTGCGCTAGCACCGTATCTGGTGCCACTGCGCGATCAGATCGGCTCGACGATCCGCGTGGCAATATTGGTGCGTGGCCTGGCCGTGTTCGTGGATCGGGTCGATGGCAATGACAGCGGACTGTATCGCGGCGCGCAACATACCGAGCCGGCCTTGCAATCGGCCGCCGGGCGCGTGCTGGCGGCCCGTAATGACGACGTCAACTGGCAGCTTGCGTGCGAACGGGTCGACGACGTCGCGGCTAAAGAGGCAAGCGATGAGCGTCACGACTGGAGTCGACAGCCCTATCTGATAACGCGTGAATCCGCCTCCGATCCCGCCCCAGAGATCGCGGTTCCGGTGATCGACGGAAGCGGCACCGCAGCTGCCGCCCTGGCTACTCAGGTGGCAGCTGACGCCGAGCAAAGCCGCATCGATGCCGTGATTGAAGGCTTAACGCGGGTCGCTCAAGCCGCCGGAAGGACGCTGGGACATGGCTGAGACGGACAGCTCGTCAGCGCCGCGTGCCGAAAACTCAGCACGCGACGCGGCCCGAGTTGCCGCACTCGAGGAGTGGGAGCAGGCCGCGCGCCACGCCAGTTGGATGCGGTCGTGGACGAAGGTGTGGGAACCCGACCCGCCCTTCGACCATTGGTTCGTCGACGGGCAGCTCAACGTCTCGGTGAACTGTCTGGACCGGCATCTAGCAGAACACGGCGAGCGAATCGCGATCTACTGGGAGGGCGAGCCCGGCGATCGCCGGGCGATCAGCTACGCGCAACTGCACGCCGACGTCGTCGTACTGACCCGCGCGCTGCGTTCGATCGGCGTGGGAAGCAACGACCGGGTGGCATTGCACCTGGGCTCTGTGCCCGAAGCATTTACTGCCATTCTGGCCTGTGCACGAATCGGCGCGGTTTATATGACATTGCCGACGCCATTGCCGGTCGAAGCCCTGATTCAGCGGCTCACCGATTTTGATCCCAAGGTGCTGTTCACCCAAGACGGGGCGTGGCGTCGCGGTGCCATCATTCCGCTCAAGGCCCATATCGACGATGCGATTTCGGCGGTACCCGGAGTGGAAAAAACGATCGTCGTCCGGCGGACGGGCGTCGATGTGAATTGGTACGAGGGCGATCTGTGGTACCACAATTTGTTCACCGAAGCCCGCCCGGGCGCTGTGCGCGCCGATACCTCTGCGGCCGAGTCGCCGGCTCAGTTGCCAGCCGAACATCCGCTGGCGATCGAAGCGCTGGCCAATCGGCGAGGCCACGCCGTGTCTGTCACCCATGCGTCCGCGCGTCTGCTGCTGTGCGCGGCGGTGGTGCACCGTTTCGGCAGTTGCGGCACCGGCACGTCCTGGATTGCCGGTGAAGCATCCTGGCTGGCGACGCAAGCATCGGGGTTGTTCGGCCCCTTGTTCTGGGGACAGACAACGGTCATTTACGAAGGCGCCTTGGATACGCCTAATCGTCAGCGCGCATGGGACATTATCGAGCGCTATCAGGTGCAGACCTTGATGTTATCGCCGTCGGCTGCTGAGATCTTGCGTCAGTCGTCGTATGAGCCGCAGACCGCGCAGCGGATTTCGTCGCTGAAACGGTTCACATCGGTGGGCGAACAGGCCGATCGTTCGTTGATGCAGTGGTTCGCCGATCTGCTGGGCCCCGGCACGATCCAGGTGGCCGACGGCTGGGGCCAGATTCAGCTCGGCGGAGTCATCTGTTTTGACTCTCCCATTGATGCTCAGAACTTGCCCGATCCGCGCCTGCAGATTGTGGACGACGACGGCGCACCGGTGGGTTCCGGCCAGGTCGGCGAACTCGTCGTGACGGCGCCGTGGGCCGGGACCGTCCAGAATGTGCACGGCGAAGCAGCCCAGGACGTCGTTGATACGCACTGGGGCCGTCCGGGCGGCGTGTATGCCACCGGCGACCTTGCCCGGTACGACGCGGACGGCGGGATCGATTTTTTGGGCCGGCGCGATGAAGTCGTGCCGGTGTCGGGCCAGCTCGTATCGCTGACCGAAATCCGCAATGTGCTGCGTGAACACCCCTATGTGCAGAACGCAGACGCGTTCGAGGTGCGCAGCCAAATGAGCCGCACCTATGTGATGGCCGCCGTGGTCATCGACTCACAGATGGCCTCGGGGCTTGCCGACAACCGGCTGCGCGACGAGCTATTGGAAGGGGTGCGCGAGATGATCGGGGGACTTGGCCGTCCCCGGCGGGTCATGTTCGTGGACCGCTTTGGCGATGAACTCACCCGCTCCCAGCGCCGCGATGCGTTGGCCATTCTTGCCGCGGCAGAACGACGCAATGATGCGCCGGTGCGCATTACGTGGAGTCAGGTTCTGGCCGCTGCCGGAGTCGCATCAGAGAGCTGAATGGCCAGTTAGGCCAGCCAGTTAGGACAGGCGCAAGCGCCAGTACGTGAATTCTTGCGGGCCGTCGGTGGTGTTGATGGAATTGCGAATGTAGTCCGCGGCGCCGGTGGTGAAGTCGACCGGCGCGCGAAAATAGGGGGCTTGCGACACGAATGTGTGGTACTCACCGCCTTCGCCGCACGGATCGCAGCCGGCGGGCAAGGCAGCGATGAACTCGTCGGTGACCGGCCGGTCCAAATAATCGCGGTCGAGTACGGCGGCATCGACCACAACGGTGGTGGCCTCAATACCGGATAAAAGAAAATCGTCGATGCATTCGCGTGACGTCATATCCTGCAGCGGCGCAACTACGTCAATGCCCAATGGACGGAACTGCTCGCGTTTATAGGAAAACCCGTCCGAGTGACCCAGATCGCCGACGCCGAAGGCCCGGATGCCCTCCGCGTAGAGGGCACGGGCGGCGGTGTCCATCGCGCCGACGTAGTCGTCCAGGCCGGTAGATGACAGCGGTATCGGGTACAACGGCACGCCGATAGCATCAGCCTGGGCGCGAAGCAGGCGTACGGGCAAGCGGTGCACTGTGGATTCTTGTGGCCGGCCGGCGACCGTTGTGGCGAGATAGCGCACTGCGTAGCGCTGGTCGGCTAGCAGCCGGCCGAGCGCCAGAGCCGAGTCTTTACCGCCGCTCCATTGAAATGCCACCGGGATGGGTCGCTTCACACCGTCCCTTATCGCGTTTTCTTCCACCACCTCCGACCTTAGAGCAAGGCGGGACGATATCGGGTATTACTACTTGATCCTGCCGGCGTGCAGCGTGCCCGGCCGTAGGCTGAAGTCATGGGCTATGAGGTAACCGAGAACGACACCGCGGAGGCCCTGGGTAGCGGCGATGTGCCGGTTTTGGCTACGCCACGCCTGATTGCATGGCTTGAAGCTGCCACCGTGCGTGCTGCCTCGGCGATGATTGGGAAGGGCCAGACGACCGTCGGGGTAGCCATTCGCGTTCGGCACCGACGGGCTACACCAGTGGGAGGCATCGTCGACGTCATGGCCGAAATACATGGCGATCATGATGGTCGAACCGTGACGTTTTCAGTTGCGGCGCACGACCATGACGGACAGATAGTGGCCGACGGTGAAATTGACCGTGCGATCGTCGCACGCGAGAAATTTGTGGCCGCTCTCGACGGGTGACGGCCGGCTTATGCGGGCCTGCTTGGCCCATGACACGAAAGGAAAAGCCACCATATGACCGAGGACCGGGAGATCCCTGACCTGCGTGCACAGCGCACCGACGCCGGCGAATACACGGTGCGCGTTAGCAGCGGCGCGGAACTGCGGATCAGTGGCGACGGATCGGCCGGGACGTTCTCGCCGGTCGAACTGCTGCAGGCCGCCCTTGCCGGTTGCGCCGCGCTGTCTGCCGAAGCGCAGCTGACTAACCGGCTCGGTAAGAACTTCGACGCGTCCGTAGCGGTTGCGGCCGACTACATTCCCGAGGAGAAACGCGTCGAAAAGCTGACCACCACGATCACCGCCGATATGTCGGATCTCACTGCCGAAAGGCGCGAGAGGCTCAGCGCCAACGCAGAACGGATGGTCGATAAACTCTGCGTCATCAAACACAGCCTCGAGGCCGGCGTCGAACCGGTTACCGAAATTTCAGACTAGGCACGGTGCCGCGTGCGCGGGACGCGTTAGGGTGCCGGCATCTCGGAACGTGCCGGTGCCGGGCACACGACCTGGCCGCGCAAGCGCCAGACGAGCGCGGCGGCCGACAGCACAAGCGCGGCGACGGCCAGCACGGGCTGGAAGGGTGCGAACCACGTCAGCGCCCCGGCGTAACCCAGCGCGATGAGCGCGAACTTATTGCAAACCGGGCATCCGACCGCGAACCAGGCCAGCACTCCGGCAGCCGTGCCGACGCGCGCGCTGCGCTGCTCGGTGCTTGCGCCGTCACCCGGGTCCGCGGCCGACTCTGCTACCGCGCCGCGAGCCGTCACGCCCGATAGCGGCCGGACGTACGTGGCAATGAGCATGCCCATCAGGATCGAGGTGACGATCCATACCGGGTAGTTCCACGCGACCGGCGGGATGTCGCGAGCGAAGATCGGATTGGGAATGAGCACGGTGGCCAAACCGACAATCAATCCGACAGCTACAGACGCAATGGCGGCAACAAACCATTGCGGGAATCTCCAAGCTTGCAGTGCCTGCACCGCCAGAGCAAATGACGATCGCTGGCTTTTTATCCAGTTCGCGAAACGACTCATGGCACTACTATGCCCTATAGTTACTATCTTAGGTAGTCGCCAATTCATGCACGTGACGCAGATCGCTGGCAAGGCGCGTTCGCAGGCCCGGCAAATTGCCCGCTTGCTTCACTCAGAATCCCTGCATTGGTACCCAATGCTAGATCGATGCTGACATCGCGTCGCTGGCCATCGCGTAATGATCGGCGATGAGGTCGATCGTGCGTGCCTGCGCCCGGCGCGAGTGGCCCATGACCACCAGCATCACCTCATCGACGCCGGTTTGGTCGTGGAGCTTTTCGATGTCGGCTGCAACTGCGGGCGCCGTACCGTTGAGGAAGCGACGATTGTAAGTCTCCAGAACGTTGCGTTCTTCCAATGTGGGCTGGTACGCGTCGACCTCGTCCGGCGGAAGCAATGCGTACGACTTGCGCTGGAACATGCGCAGCATCGCCATCGCCGAGGACGCTGTCTGACGCCGGGCCAGCTCGGGATCATCATCGACAACCGCGCCGACGCTGACCAGAGTGTAGGGTTCGGCCAGCTCCGCCGACGGCTGGAAGTTATCGCGGTACAGTCGCATAGCCGAGGTCACGTCGGCATCGCCGAACTGCAGCGCGAAGGCATAGGGCCGGCCGAGCTGGGCGGCCAGCTGAGCCGAATACAGCGACGAACCCAGAATCCAGATGTTCGGTGACGTCCGGGGACGCGGGACGCGGTTCTGATCGGCCTGCCACGGGCCGGGGACGGCATGGACTTGTCGGTACGGATGGTTCTCGGGGAAACTGTCGCCCAAAAAGCCGAGCAGCTCCAGCACCTGTTGCGGGAACCCGTCATTGGCATCGTGATGGCGGCGCAAAGCCGCGGCGGTGGCCGGATCCGTGCCGGGCGCTCGTCCCAGTCCAAGATCGATGCGGCCCGGCGCCAATGCTTCGAGCATGCCGAACTCTTCGGCGATCATCAGCGGCGCATGGTTCGGCTGGTCAATAGCGTGGTCACCCTCCCCGGGGAGCAGCGAGTCGATGAGCTGGAAAGCCCCGAAGACGCCACCGACTGGCTCATCGAACTGGGCCTTGTCCCCCAGCAGACCACGCTGTTGAGGTACTGCCAGAACCAGCTCACCGGCCTGCGCACGCATTTGCGGGCACTTTTCGCGGCGCGTGTCGAGGCGAAGGTCCCGCCCCAGGATGCGCTGAACGAGATCAACCGCATACTCACATCCATCCCAAGTACTCCGCTGCTGCGGCACTCGGAAACGTCAGGGTTCTACCGGCAGACCGAGCACCCGATCACCCAGCTGGTCGAGCATGCAATGGCTCAAATCGCCGATGACGCCGCTGGATTGCTCACCGGTGGGCAGTCAGTACGCATCGAGCGGTGTGCGGCATCGCCGTGCGATCGCTATTTGCTGGTGACCCACGCCCGTCGTCTTTGGTGTTCTACCCGCTGCGGTGACCGCGTGCGAGCGGCGCGAGCCTATGCGCGAAAGCAGATGTCCGCGCCTGTGCCGCAGAATGTGGCGCCCGATTGATACCGGTCCTAGCCGTGGGATGCCGTTTCGCGCCGAATAGGCGCTGCATGCGAGCGGTGGTCAGCGCACGTTTTGCGATGTGTCCGATCGGTTCCGGCTGGCGCGGACGGCCAGCCAGCCGAGGAGCGCGAGGGCCAGTACCACGCCAACAACGAGCAGATCTGGAACTCGGCCGGCGCCCTGCAGGACGGCACCTTCCAGCGCAGCCTGGTCACTGGCGTCCAGCAGGCCGCCCAATTCGGTGGTGCCGGCTGTGACCAAGAGAAGCACGCCGACGGCGATCGTGAGCGCCCCTCCGATGATGCCCGTCCAGGAGTTGCGCCACGGCCCGATCATGACCTCGCGTGGCCGGATGAGACGTTTGACGAAGGGAAGCCGGCCCCATAAGAGCGCAAGAATCAAGAGGGGAAGCGCCATGCCGGCGGCAAAGATGAGCAAAATGATGCCGCCGGACAGGGCACTACCCGATACCGCGGCGACGGTGAGCACCGCGCCTAACAGCGGACCCGCGCAGACCCCTGCTAGACCGTAGACGGTGCCCAGGGCATATACGGCGGCCACGGATGTGCCCGTGGCCGAGGCGCCGCGACCCAAAAACGGGATCGGGATGTTGACGAGCATGATCACGCCGAGCGCGATGACGATGATTGAGGCGATCGTGACGAATGTGAAGCGGTGCTCGTTCACGAAGGCGCCCAAGGTGCCGGCCAGCACGCCCAATGGAGCCAGCGTGGTGACCAGTCCGAGATAGAACACCCCGGTGCGCGCCACGAGTTCTTTGGGGCCGGTGAACGCGTAGGAGAAGAACGCCGGCAACAGCATGGCCGAGCACGGACTCAACAGCGTCAGGATGCCGCCGAGGAACGCTCCCAGAAGTCCGATTTCCATGTCGGCTTACTCCGCCTCTTCCAGCGCCTCGTCGAGGAAATCTCGGAACATGTCTACCGGCTGCGCGCCGGACAAGGAGGTGTTTCCGACGACGAAGAAGGGCGTGGACGTCACACCCAACTGTTGGGCTTGCTGCATGCTTGCCTTCACTTCATCGGTGAGTTCTTTGTTGTCAAGGTCTTCGGTGAACTGCTTGATATCGGGCACGTCGGCGTCCTTGGCGAATTCGATCAGTTCCTTGCGAGGCAGATCCGGATGCGAACGTTCGGGGGCGTCGGCATAGACAGCGGTTACGAACTCGAAGTATTTGTCCTGCTCGCCGGCGGCCCGCGCCGCGACGGCGGCTTGCTCGGACTGGTCGCCGTAGAAGACGAGGTCGTGGAACTCGATGCGCACCTTGCCGGTATCGACGTACTCCTCAATTAGTTTCGGCATGATGTCCCTGCTGACAACGGCGCAGAACGGACAGCGCATGTCGATAAATTCGCTGAGCACGACCGGGGCGTCCACATCGCCGATGGCCATGGGATCGTCGGCATCCCGGCGGACGAAATCCATCTCCTCGGCATGTTCCGTATCGTCGCTGTCCGTGGATGCCGGGGACTCCCCGGGAAGCATTTCCGCGGCGACGACGATCGCCAGAAAGGCCGCAATGAGGCCCAAGACCAGGTTCCACCGCAGGGAACGGCGATACTTTTGTTCGACCGAAAGTCCCCCGGTCTGTGTCGTTTTCGTGTTCACCGTGCTTCCTCGCGTCGACTCAGTGGTGTGTCTGGATGAGCATGCTGGATCAGCGCGCTCGATTACTCTCTCGATTACTATGCAGGATAGTCGACTAGGCAACATAGTTGTGAACGGGGCATACTGGAGCCATGAAATCTCGCGACGCCGCTGCCGCTGAGCCACCGCGGCTCGGCGCGCTTGAAACGCAAGTCATGGACGTGTTGTGGGACTACGGGCCGTGTACCGTCCGCGACGTCATCGGCTACCTGGGCAACGACCTGGCCTACACCACGATCGCCACGGTACTGAGCAACCTGCAACGCAAGGCGTTGGTCACCTCGCAGAAAGTGAAGCGCTCCACCCGGTACGCGGCGCGCATCGGTCGCGAGGAGCAGGTCGCCACGATCATGAACCATGCCCTCGACACCAGCCGTGATCGCGCGGCGTCCATGCTGCATTTCATGGAGAACATCTCCGAAGACGACCTTGAACTTCTCCGCGACCATTTGCGCCGCCGCGACGACGGGAACCGGTCATGAGTCCGACCTTCCACGCCGCGGCGCTAGCCGTAGCGCTGACCGTTTCGGCCATGGCAGGCCCATGGATGCTGCGGCGGGCCTCACCAGCATTGATGCGCGTACCGCGCCTAGCGATAGGCCTGCTGGTGGCCGGCATCACGTCGTGGGTGCTGGCGCTGCTGGCCTTGGGCCCCCTTTTGGCGTGGATCCTGACCGGGCCGGCGTTGCTGCCTAGCAATTCGGCCGAGATCTGCCAACGCTGCTTGGCAGCATCCAATCCGTGGACGTCCCCTTCATTCGAGACCGTCATTCCGGTCGTGGCGCTCCTCGCGTTGCCGGCCCTGATGGTGACGTTCCAGGCGGTCGTGATCGTGGTCAACACGCGTCGCCGCCGGGCCGCCACAGCCCGCACGGCACGCCGACTCAAAGCACACAGCACCCAGAGGCGCGTGCATGGCTATCGAGTGCGTGTCGCCGACGACCCGAATCCATTCGCGTTAGCGCTTCCCCGGCGATGCGGTGGCATCGTAATCTCGACGGGGGCGCTCGAGCTACTCACCCACGACGAGACCGAAGCGGTTCTGGCTCACGAACACGCACACCTTCATCAGCGTCATCACCTCATCACCGCCGTCGTGCAGAACCTGACACTCCGGCTGCGGTGGGTGCCGCTCCTGGCGGCGGCCGCCGATACGCTCGGGCTCTACCAAGAGATCGCCGCCGACGATGCGGTGCGTCATCAACTCGGTACCCCCGCGCTGGCCAGCGCATTGCTCACGCTCGGACAGCACGGCGATTGGGCCGCCCACGAGAACATTTATGGAGCTTTGCACGCCGTGGGCCCGAACCGCGTCCAGCACCTCGTCCAGCCGGGCACCGGTATGGCCGGGGTGCTCTCGACAGCCTCGGCTTCGTGCTGCCTGGCGGCGCTGGCGATCTTCGGCTTCACGGTGCACGTGCCCTATGCGCTGGCCGCGCTGACCGGATGCATCTGATCTAGCAAGCCAATAAATGCGGCGAATGCCGAGGCCTTCCTCGTGGCCCGAAGGCCATGGAAGCTATGAGCCGCTCATGGACGCTGGTCGCGTCGCAACGGATGGTCGTCGGGGACCTCAACGACGGCGATGCGCACGCCGTCGGGATCTGCCAGCCACATCTCGCGCAGTCCCCATGGTTCGGTGACCGGGGGTCGAATGATCGTGACGTCTTCATGCTGTAGTCGCTCATGCTCGGCATCGACATCGCGTACCTGTAACCACAACGAGACCGGCTGGTCTTCGCCGGCATCGCCGTGACCCGACACCTCGAGCAATCCGTTGCCGATGAAATAGACCACCCCCGGATTGTCCGGATTACCGAACTGCCGGTATTCGGCCAGCCCAAGCACCTGCCCATAAAAGTGGTGGCTGCGGCCCAGATTGGTAGGGCGCAGCAACACCCGGCTGCTGAGTACGTCCATGTGTACGTCCTATCACGCGCGAGGGGAACGCGCCCTGCGCTTCACACTGTCGGTGCCGCACGGAATGTTGGCCGCCGCGATGAGACCGTCTGGGCGACTCTCAGCGAGAAAACGTTAAACGCGGTATCGACACGGTAACGGCGCACCGATCCGCTCGATGCGGTCACAGACTTCCTGCCCGGCCTCATTCTGTATCGGTATACGACGAGCCTCGGTAAAACCACAGCAAGGCCACAGCTTCGATGACCAGGAATCCGATCGTGCTATACAGCCAGACCGAAAGCATCGGATTGACCCACATGTCAGCCTCCTATTCGGAATTTACGCGCCGTGTCTCTACTGTGCGCCACATCGTTGCCAGAGAAAACATCACGACGATGCCAATCAGCGTTGACCAGGCGCCAGCGACCATCGGTGCGGTTTCAAGCCCACCAAAAAAGATGATGATATAGCTTAAGAACCCGGCGACCATGGAGATGTCCGCGACCCGAGGCGACGTGGATTTGCGCACAAACACCGCATACAAGACCGGTCCCAGCGTCCCCGCCGAAACCCCGGAAATTCCAGTCCACATCAAATTGCCCAAAAAATCCGGTGGTTGCAGAACAAGCAAGCACGCCAACACACCAACCACCAAAACGCTATAGCGGCTGATCGTCAGCGCCGTCTCATCTATTTTCTCCTGATCAGTTTGCCTAAATACTCGCGCTGCTAGGTATTTTCTGTACACATCGTTTGCGAATACGGTAGACATGACAACGAACAGACCGTCGGTGGTCGATAATGCCGCCGCCAGAATGACGACGGCCACCAGAGCAGCTAAGACTGCTGGCAGCGTGCCCGTGACGTAGTTCAAGAGGGAGATGTCGGGGTCATCAAGGCCCGGCGTATCTGCCCGCGCATAGAATCCCCCGAATATCACGAGTAGGCAGAGGAAAGCAGTGACAATGTATGTCGCGAGCATCTTACCGAGATCGCGTTCGCGCTTAAGCGACAAGACCTTATTGAATAGTTGGGGTTGTGCCGAAAACGCAAATTGAATGACAAAGATTCCAACGATGGCATACACCGCGTAGTAGTTTCCCGACTCGGGGTTCAGCACCTTGATCAGGTTGCCGTCTTGCTGCTTAAGGTTGTTGCTCACATTTCGGAATGCAGAGTTGATGCTTCCGTCACCGAAAATCATAATCCCAGAAATAAACACGAACACGCCGGTGATAGCCATGATGATTGCTTGAACGGCGTCGGTATAAACGTCGGCGAACGTTCCGCCAACGAATACGTATGCTACGACGATAGCGGCAATGGTTATCAGGCCACCCAAGTAGCTGAAGCCGAGAAGTCGTTGGAATATCTGGGCTCCTGCGGTAAATTGCGCCGCAATATAAAAAATATTGAAGAGCATGATGATGCCGGAACCCACGCGCAAAAATGAACTCTGATAGTAGTCGCCCAGCCAGTCGGGAAGCGAAAGTGACTTTTGCGCGGTGTTGACCTTCCTCACGATCTTTCCAATAGCGATGATGCCCAACGGCGCGGCGCCAATCAGACTTAGAAATAACCACAGATTGCTGTAACCCCAGGCATACGACCAGCCTGGATAGCCCATGAACGTTGCCGCGCTGAAGAACGTTGCGGCGAAAGACAAACCGAGCGTATACGGACCCAACTGTGAACTGCTGATCGCAAAGTCGTGAATTGATTGGGTTTTCTTAGCCGAATAGACCGTCAGAATCACTAGTACTGCCAGAAAAATACCGAGTTCAACCCACAGGTAACCGCTTACGCTCATGCACGACACCCCCCGGTGGATAAACTAGACACGTTCAACGCCATCGGCCTGTCCGGCTGAACGCTCATAGAATGCTTGCGTGTCCCCGGAACGTTACGCGTATACGCCAACTGTGTCTATATATCAATGTGATTTGATTCGCGTAGCTCATGTCAATCACGGTGTCGCAGTATCGCTTTTTGCTCAATCAGTGCCGGTAGTCTCAATGTCAAGCTATTGCTGAATCCATTGCGTAGTTGAGAACACATAAATACTGTTACGTTCGCGTTGACGTCCCGACCGCGGAATTGGAGGATCGCTGGATGGTGGATCACGATGTGCGCGCGGCCCTAGACAGGGTGGATCCAGACCTGGGCATTTTCATCGAACTGGATCCCGATGCCGTGCTGCGCGAGGCGGCCAATTCCCGTGCTGCCGGCAGGCTGGCCGGTGAGCCGGTGGCGATCAAGGACCTCATCGATACGGCACACATGCGCACGACATATGGATCAAAGATATTCAGCCAACACGTTCCTGACCGCGATGCCAGAATCGTGGAGCGCCTTCGAGCTGAGGACGCCGTGATCTTCGGCAAAACAAACCTCGATGAGTTCGCATTCGGCGTAGCCGGGTATAACAGCCACTTTGGGCCGGTCCTCAACCCCCGAGACACCCAGCGCACGTCGGGTGGATCGAGCTCGGGCTCGGCGGCGGCAGTAGCAGCCGGAATTTGCCGCCTGGCAGTGGGCACCGACACCAGCGGTTCGGTGCGCATCCCTGCCGCATGCTGCGGTATTTACGGCTTGAAAATGTCGCACGGCTACGCCCCGATGGATGGTGTGCACCCGCTTGCCGCATCCTACGACAGCCTGGGATTCTTCGGGATCGACGTCGCCGATCTGCAACGGCTATTGGGGTTGCGCGACCTGCCCGAAACATCGTCGCTTCGCATCGGGCACATCGGCACCGATCTGGAAATCCCGGCGCTACCGCTGGAGGCGCACTGGACGACATTTCGCGATGAGGCGTGGCAGACCCATGGCGAGCGTTTTAGCTCGGAGCCGGCGGCCTTCGGACGTGATCTCCAGCGTCAGCTCAGCCGGCAAATCGGCGACGTACCCGGTGCCCGGATGGAACTGGCCGCATGGCGGCAACGATTTCTGGCCGCGGCCAGCGACTTTGACGTCCTTATCGGCCCCGTGCTCGACGGTGACGCGCCCCTCGTATCGGCAGTCGAATACGACTACGACCACGCCGAATCGCGGGTCCGCGACCGCCTCGTGCGCCACACGCCGATCTACAACCACCTGGGCTGGGCCGCCATGACGATCCCGACCGCCGGCGGCCCGATTCAGGCGGCGGCCCGGCCGGGCGATGAAGCAAAGGTGTTAGCGGTAGGCGCACGGCTGGGCCTGCCGCCGGTCGACATCATCGCGTTATGAATCTGGCTGAGGATGCGCCGATGGCCTGCCCGTGAGGGGCGATGCCACATCTGACCCTCGATGGATAGCTTCATTTTCCCGTTCGGCGGCAATCATGTCGATGTGGAAGACGCCGTATTGTGTGAAAGCTTATGGCAGCGGTGCCGTACGGTTTTGGGACTGCTCACGGTGCTGCCACGGGAATTGTCGTCTCATCGAATGTCAGTAGGTCACAGTTAGATTTGTGCCACGGTGAGCTGAGCGGATTCGGGCAGTAAATTTTTCTGAATGTCAGAGGCGTCTGGCATGTTGTGACATAATTGCCAACTAACGAGGAGCAGATATGAGCGTGGTGACGCCGAGTCGATCAGATCTAGAGCGTAAACGTGCCACTTTGCTACGACGCACGCATATGCCCGAAAACGAGCTTCGACGACGTGCCGAGACGTACCAGGTCAGTGTGCAAGAGGCAGACGCCTTAAGGGCGATTGACCAAATCGATTTCCTTCTCGGCGACGACGATTAGCTTCTGCGGCGACAGAGATGGCAGGACTCCGATCCGAAGCAAGCATCTTCGCCAACGAACCGGCGCCAAATCGGTGCATGGACCGGAGAAGCTTCTGCGTACTCACACGATTGAACCGAGACGCTTAGAGCTGTCACGGCACCGGGATATTCGTGTTTCGCAGCAGATAGCGCATCACGCGTCTTTCCGTAATAAGCACATGCGGCGCATACTCCTTGAATCCAGGTGGCTCACCTCGCGTGCTTGTAGCAACAAGCTCCTGGCCACGATCCATTCGTGGTGCCAGAAGCGTCGCATTCAGCTTGTTCACATATGACCGTAGATCAGTATCGACGCCCATACCGAGAGACCGCCGTAGCTGCGTCCGCGCACATTCACCTTGCGCGTTGCCAAGCCGGTGGACGCGATACCTAACTGCGCAGCGCTCGCCGGCGACGCCGAGCGGCTCCGCAGAATCGCATTCCAAAGCGACGTCGCTTAACTGCATTCTTCGCACTATCGAGTGAGCGCGATAGGCCTCGCTTCTGCGTTGCATTTCCAGGTGGACCTGCAGCAGAGGCATGGCGACCCTATGGGATGCGTCCGACGACGCACTTCGTCGGCCTCCTAGTTGCAGAGCCCGGAATCAAATTATTCGATGTCCTCGACCTCAGCCAGCACTGAGCCGCCACCCATCGCATGTCGCGCCCCGGCGGCATGAGCTGCAGCCTACCTTGGTCACGATATCCAGATGCGCGTCCATGAAGAGCGCTGCTGTCGTACATCGCCGCTAGGCTGCGGTGTCAGTGACTGTCGCAAACGAGACTGATGTCGACGGTTGTGTCAAGGGCACCGGATGCCGGCTGCTGTTGGATAGACTCCGGCACCTGCCTCGACCGCCTTGACATCTGTCAAGGGCGCAATAAAGTAGATTGCATGCGAGTTTAGGAATGGCTAAAGGCAAGCGGGTGCTTGTAGCAACCGGCGTTGAATTTCTCTTCGAGTGCGCGATCCGAGAGGATTACACGTCGCCGGCCGAACGATTCCTTGAATAGTTAAGGTCCGTGGATTTGCCACGGCCTGGCTCCGGCACAGGCGAGGACTCGCAACCGGATTCGTTAAGACATCCCAGAAAACCCCTACTGAGCATATTGCGTTTGCTGTACAAATCCGGAAGGAAGGCCTCGGTCATGACGACACGTGAAGCCCGAAGGAAGTCACTGGCTGAACGCTTTGAAGAAGACAATCCGTTAGACGCCGCTGCGGCTAAGGCAGCCGTCAGCGCCGTAGCCCTCATTAACGACGCGTTCGCGGATGGTCCATTCGAAAGCCAATCCGCCCTGGCTGAAGCGCTGCACATCACCGAGGGACGTGTTTCGCAACTTCTCAACGGTGACGGCAATATGCGTGTCTCCACATTGGCGCGTTTCCTCAAAGCAAACGGTTTAGAACTTGTTCTGCAAGGCCGTGCATCAGAAGATGCTCAACCCCCGCACAAGCATAGAACGATTAAGGCGTCATGACTTTACGTTTCAGACCATCCGGAAGCGTTTGCTGACGGAAACGGAGTCGGCACACGAGATGTAATCGCGTTCTCTCGCCACCACTCACGCACGGGCGAGGTGCTAAGCAAGAAGCGGAATTGGACGTTCACGATCGATGAAACCGCGAATTCAGCCAATTCGCCGGCGGACCGTCCTCGCTCACGCGTAGCGGGCGAATATGCCTGAAAGTCAGTACCTAGCGCGGACTCGCGATAATGACACGATGCATTAGCATGTGAACCGAAGGTCGACATCACGTCGCCGGAACATACGTGCCTTCACAGGCGTCACGTCACTCTATCGACGCTTGCGCCCCCTTTAGTGGAGTACTTGCGGCACGATCTTGCGCAACATCGCAATAAATTTCGGCAGAATACCGCGGAACCTCGTGATGCTAGCCCAAATCGAGTTGTTTGAGTAGGTCGGGTATACGACGTTGCAGTGCAGCAAATACGAGCTGATCATCGATTTTGTCGTAGTGGTGTGCAATAAGATTGCGCATCCGCGCGAGTCCTACCCAATCGACGCTCGGGTATGACTGTCTGAACGATTCGGGTAGTTTCTCGGCCACAGTTGCCACTTGGATGAGAATATGTCGGCCGTTGTTACGCAGCAACCGTCCGTCTTGCGTTTCTGCCATGAAGGCGTCCCGACCCAGGTTGACGGTGTATTCTGCGTCAGCACCAAATGCCGCCAGATCCCGCAGTCGCCGCTGGATCGGTGAGTCCTGGTTGCTACTCACAACGCAACCTGCTCGGCGCGAGCGCGGTCAGCCACGCTGCCAGCGGCACGTGCGTCGACGATCTCGACTGGCACGGTGAGTAGATTAGACAGTTCCTCTTCAATGGCTAACAAGTCGACAATGTCGTGCTGGTCGGTGAACTCAACCACAATGTCAAGATCGGAATCGATGTCGTCGCTACCCCGGGCTACCGAGCCAAACACGCGAGGCTCGGGCAGGCCGGCGCGGACGAAAATTGCTCGAACCTCGCTACGCCGCGCATCCAACGCCGCGGACGGTCGAACTGCTAACGCGTGTTCCAGCGCCGCACGCAGCGCCTGTGATGGAGGCTTAGCACCCGTCTCGATCGCCGCGATTAGTGGTTGTGTCACGCCGACATGTCGTGCGAGGTCACGTTGCGACAGACCGACTATAGCGCGTCGCCGCGCCACATACGTGCCGTAATCGATGTTCATGCATTCATGATAACTGATTTTGTTATCGCTCGTCCGTGCGCGCAAACGCCTGCGAATTCCGGCGTTTGTCGGGTTGGCCTTGAGATGCTAGATGCCAATGAATGGTCTGGTGGCTGAGGATGAAATCTGACGTGATGTCGTGCGTCACGCTTCTTGGCGGTCTGCCACTGGCGTCGTTGACAGTGAGGTGGAAATTGCCCCGACTTGGCATCAGGTCAACAACATGAGCTATGGATCCTGGAAGCGTCACGACGTGTTGGGCGGAGCTTTCAGATAGTTCTACGCTGATGCGATCCAGATGATTGATAGTCGGATAATGGAGGGTTTCCTCGGTCGATATGCCCGCTCGTGGAGCCAATTAAAACCTCGCACCATAGCCAGACCCCTCCGGCAGCCCAATGTCTCGGCTGCATTAGCCGCCGCGATCTGATCGTTTGCACCCATACGAAAGAGTGAAGCTCCAGCCTTGCGTATCTGCCATGAAGGCGTGTCGACCCAGGTTGACTGTGTACCGTGCGTCGGCACCAAATTCCGGCAGACCCCGCAGGAGCCGCTGGATCACTGAGTCTCGGTTGCCGTCCGCAACGCAACCTTTTATTGATTCTTGAAGCGCGCTCCGTCATCAAGATGGGACATTGTGATTCCTCGCTCGTCGTCATTCGTAATTCTGATCATGCCGATACCGGTGCTTCCCGTGGGAATTTCTGAATAGTTAACACACCGGCAGACAGATGCGCATGCATGAAATGCGTATTTGTCACACGTCGCCGTTATATTGCGGTTTTACGTAATGAACGCTGAGGAAGACGGTGCCGACAGTTGTGTAAGCCTCACGGGATACCTACCCGCTGTGGGCGCGGCGCAGCCGGCAGCCTCGACCGACTTGACCGAAAGACTTGCGTGGGCTTAAGTTATGACTAAACAGAATGATGTTAGTCTGGCGAGCGGCGCGAAGGGAGTGATCGTCGGTGTCCGCTTACCGAGCGGCCGGTGCCCTGCTAGAGATTTCCTCGAGAGCCTCGACAACCAGGCGCAAGCCCAATTTAAGGCTCGATTCGAACGCCTGACGAGTGTTGGTTTTCTACGCAATCCAGAAAGCATTCGGCCTCTAGAGGTCCCTGGCGCCCCGAAAGTATGGGAGATCAAAGCCCCTGCCGGCCCTGGCTGGCGGCTGTACGTCATCAGGGAACAAACCACTTGGGTTGCCACGCACGGCAAAGCAAAACCACCAAACAAGAAAGTCAGCGGCGAAGCACGCCGTGCACGAAACATCTTTACGAATTGGACGAACGATGAATAACTGGTTCCGAAGCACCCCCGAAACGGAGCGCTTACTTGCTCAAGAACGAGCAGTCCTCGGAGTAACTGAACTACTGTCTGAAGCTATGGAGCGACGAGGAGTTTCGCGTGCCGAACTAGCCAATAGGCTCAACGTATCGGCATCTGAAGTTACACAGAGGTTGAGTGGCGAGCGGAATTTATCCCTTCGGAGCCTCTCAGACATGCTGCACGTTTTAGACTTCGGCATCGAAGGCCGTCTCATCGATAACCACCCGCATTCAGACACACTGCCGCTTAAACCGAGGGTCATGGATTGGCCCGGAGAAAACTTCAGATACACGACGACAGGCGTGCCTCTACGACCAGTAGCCGGCGGACTCGCTTCATGAAAATCGCGATAGGCGAGTTAAAGTCCCGCGCCAACCACGTCCTGGATTCTGTTCAAGAATTCGACACCGTAAGGGTCGCGTCGCTCGAATGCTGGTCACACCATCCAGTGTTGGACGGTCCGTTCAACGTACTACCTGAGCTAGGCGTCAGAAGTTCACAGAGCACAAGTAACGACCGCATTGATGTCTGGGCGCGTTACCAATTACAGGCGAACACTGGCAGCGATGACGTCGTCCAGGCATGGGGCGTCACCGTCGAAATAGTCGGCTCATGGGTACAGAATCAGACACAGAAATTCGACTCACTTGATCTGGAATGTTTTGCGATGGCCATCGGGGCTATGGCGCTCCACCCGTATGCTCGAGAAGCCGTGCAGTCAACCGTCGGACGCCTTGGCTATCCGCCCTACACCATGGAGCTTCTCACACCACTAACAGCAGGTCCGGACGAAAAAGAAATTGAACTGGACGACTCAGCCTCGAACTGGAGCTAGTCTAACCGGGCCGGTCCCCAAGTCACGAAGGAATTCTGCGAACGGTCGACAGTGAGCCGATAGCCGCCGCGCTAATGATGGCTAATTGTGCATGAGTTCCTTTAATTCGGCGGCCGCAGCCTTAGTTGCCCGTACCGCGGTTTCGGTGTCCAGCGTTCCAATGACGACGACCCCGATCGATGCCTCCAAACCAGCCGCGCTCAACGCCCGTATGCCTTCCAGCCCCACGCTCACGCCGGTCGCGCCGTCCTGAAGTTCGTCTTTGGTCAGGCTATAGCCCTGCCGGCGTGCGGCGCGGACGGCGCCATCATCGCTGGCCGATTCTGGTCGGCTGGCAAGAATGGCCAAGCCCGGCGCCCCCCGGTGAATCGGATGCCGTGCGCCTTCTTGATACGTCACGCGCAGTGCTTGTCCGCGGGCTTCTTCCACCATGACTACAACACATTCATCGCCGTCGGCGACGGATATAAAACTGGTTGCCGAGGTTTCGTCGGCGAGACCATTCAGGACCGGTCTTCCGACCTCCATCAACTGTGGAGCAAAACGACGCGAAAGTGTGGCCACCGCAGCGCCGAGACGTACTTTCCCCTGGCTTGTTCGAGTGACTAGACCATGGCTTTGTAATGTCCGCACAATCCGATACGCCACAGCGCGGTCGACCCCAAGATCCGCTGCAATATCGCTGACGGTCAGCCCGTGCGCCTGCATGGAAATGATTTCGAGAGCATCCAGCCCGCGTGACAGCGTCTGCAACGTCGACATGCCCCTCATTATTGCAGCGCTTTTTTGATGATCCCGGTTGGCCGCTTCGCTGCGACTCGCTACGCGTTGACAAGCTGATGTGAGCTCAGTTACCGTACCGTTACGAATATCGCGCATATGTGTGCAATATACGTAAATCGTAGGAGATTGATGAGTGCTTCGATGGTCCAGTCAGCATGTCCGGTGTC
>Ga0209487_1000728_pt1 | contig 29139 bp, 25 predicted proteins | sample Poulit2012_FD_187524 | JGI IMG/M metagenome (GOLD analysis project Ga0209487, IMG submission 187524) | Agricultural soil microbial communities from Georgia to study Nitrogen management - Poultry litter 2012 (SPAdes) (version 2) | ecosystem: Environmental > Terrestrial > Soil > Agricultural land...
AATGAAATTCATTCATGTGGATTTGGTTTAAAATAAATGATCTGAAGAAGTAAATCCAGTCTTCTACAATCTGCCCTATTTTCGAAAACCTAATCTTATTTAATGAATTTCATAATACCGGTTTAGTGCCACATCTGTATCGATGTTGCTGATTTTGGCAATTATGAAATTCATTCTATTGATAATAATATCACATTCATATATGAATAGGCAGAATAATAGTCGTAGACCATTGATCTACGACTTGATGATATCCTTTATCGTTAACTCGTTTTTATCATTTCAATAATGAGATCCGATGCATTTTTAGCTGCCATCGGGAGGAATTCATCGAATGAGATCGATGATTCTTTCCCAGCAATATCCGATAAAGCACGAATAATCACAAAAGGCGTATCATATTGGAAGCAAACTTGAGCAACAGCTGCTGCTTCCATCTCCACGGCAATCATGCTTGGGAACTTTTCTCTAATATCCTGTACACGTAAAGGATCTTGCATAAAAGAATCCCCTGTTGCAATGACACCTGTTCGGGAGTTAATATTCATTTTTTTCAATACGGTTGCTGATCGGTCGATTAAATCTGCATCAGCCTCGTACATGGCCGGCATTTGTGGAACTTGCCCATACGCATAATCAAAGGCGGTTGCATCGACATCATGGTGCACGACATGACTCGAAATAACAATGTCTCCTACGACTAAGTCTGTCGCAAATCCTCCAGCAGATCCTGTATTAATCACATAGGTAGGTGAAAAACGTTCATGCATGATCGTCGTTCCCATCGCCGCATTGACTTTTCCAATTCCCGACTTTAATAACACAACATCTGAACCAGCTAATCTTCCTTGGATAAATAAACTATTTGCAATTGTGATCTCTTTTTGATCTGAGATATGATTTAATAAAAAAGCAATTTCCTCATCCATTGCGCCAATAATACCAATCCTCACATGATAACCCCCTACGTAAATATCAATCATCTTTGTTTAATGAATTTCATAATACCGGTTTAGTGCCATACCGATACAACATATAGTTTCGTTGGATCATTCTTAAATATATGTTGTATCGGCATTGCTGATTTTGGTAATTATGAAATTCATTCTTGTTAACTAGCTTTTATCATTCTCAATTAATTCTTCGATCTTCGTTATTTGCCAACCATCGCCATCAACCCATGATAAATATATACGGTATACTTCAGTTTCGTCATGATCAGAGACCGTCGCAAGTACTTTTTGATCGCCACCATTTTCAACCTTCCACTCAACCATATTGTCTGAATCCAATCCAGTAGCTGCTACAATCGCTTCTTTTATTTCAACTCGATCTGCAGAACCTTCACTATAATTGGTTGTATGTGAACCTTCCTGCTTCGTTCCAACTGGCTTCCAATTACCTTCATAAGCTTCAGAAACATTATCATCAGAAGGATCAACCGGTTCGGTTTCGATCTCAGCATCTTTATCTTCATTTTCTTTTTCTGCATCTTTTTCATCCTCAGGTTCATCTGTTTCTTCCTCAGGTTTTTCAGTATCTTCGGTGTCTTCATCTTCAATTTCAACTTCTGTTGGTTCGGTTTCTTTCTCCTCCGATTTATCTCCGCCAAAAATAAACGTACTCACTAAAATAAGTAGCAATACAATGGCAATAATAATTAATATCGTTATCGCTTTGGTCGTTTTTCGGCGTTTTTCATATTTATTTAAGCGTGAATCTTTATCGAAATCACTCATTGATTCGGCCTCCTATTTCAGCTTCCGATCTATATAAATATAGTCATTTATTTGTAGTTAGGCATACATTCTCACTAGGATGTTCCTTGTTCGTACAATCTTTCTTCCTATGTAAACAGACCCATCATCTTATTCAAAGTAGTACTTCATACCTATTTAAAGATAGAAAATAGGAAAGACGAGGCATTGACTCCCTCGTCTTATATCATTACGTTACATTTACGATGACAACTTGAATATCCCCACCAGGAGTTACGACCGATACTTCTGTTCCTTTTTCATGTCCCAATAAACTTTTGGCCATTGGGGAATCATTCGAGATTCTTCCTTCAAATGGATCTGCTTCTGCGCTCCCTACAATTGTATAGGATTCTTCTTCCCCATCTGGTAATTCTTTAAAGGTAACCGTACTACCCATCGATACAATATCAGGATTTTCTTTGTCATTTTCAATAATAACAGCAAAACGAATCATTTTTTCAACTTGAACAATCCGTGTCTCAACAAATGCTTGTTCTTCTTTAGCGGAATCATATTCCGAGTTCTCGGATAAGTCACCAAAGTCACGCGCAATCTTAATGCGTTCAACTACTTCTTTCCTTCTTTCTGTTTTTAAATAGTGAAGTTCAGTTTCTAACTTCTCTTTCCCCTCTTGTGTCATATAATAACTTTTTTCAACTGCCATCTAAATACACTCCTTTTTCTCTACGGTAAAATAACATATTAAAAGAACTTGACTTATGACCAAGTTCTACTGGTTAGCCTGTTCTATTAATGGTGAAGCATTTCTACTATAACGAAAGCTTATGAATAGCAATATACGTTTATAGATTCTATACATATGTGATACTATAACTCACTATGACAGATTTGATAAGTAATTTCAATTCTTTTCTTCTAATTTAAGAGCACTATTTTTCGACAGGATGGATTCTATCTTTGATGCAATGATATCAATTGCGACAAGATTTTTTCCACCTTCAGGGATGATAATATCCGCAAGATGTTTCGTTGGTTCAACGTAGCGTAAATGCATCGGTCGTACATTTGCTAAATATTGATCAATAATCGAGTCTAATTCCCTACCCCGTTCTTTGATATCCCTTGATAAGCGTCTAATAATACGGAGGTCAGCATCCGTATCCACGAACAACTTTATATCCATCAGCTCAACGAGTTTTGGATTATTTAAAATAAGGATTCCTTCAATAATAATAACTTCTTTTGGTTCAACAAGGATTGTTTCAGTTGATCGTGTATGTCTCTTATAATCATAAACCGGCTTTTCAATCACTTGATTTTCCATCAGCGCTTGAATATGTTGAACTAATAAATCATTATCAAATGCTCGTGGATGATCATAATTGGTCTTTAATCTTTCGTCAAATGGCAAATCGCTTTGATCTTTGTAATAATAGTCTTGTTCAATAACGAGAATTGTTTTATCTGAGAAGCGCTCATAAATTGATCGTGTGACAGAAGTTTTACCACTCCCACTACCTCCAGCAACACCGATCACAATTGGTTTATGGTACATGGTTATAATTTCCCCTTTATCACTACTTTTTATAACTAATGGCAACCCCATCACCAATCGGAACGATGGATGTTTCATAATCTGGATGATGCACTAACCATTGATTGTACGCTCGGATTTTATTCGCTATTTTTAAAAATCTTGGTGGTATATCTGTCGAATTAACCACATATCCTTTAAAAAGGACATTGTCCGAGATGATGATACCTTGCGCCGATAAAAGTGGGCTTGCTAACTCAAAGAAATGTTGATACTGCCCTTTAGCTGCATCGATAAAAACAAGATCAAATGCTGTTTCTGTCTGAAAATCAGCTAACACTTCTAAAGCATCTCCGTGAATAACCTCTATGTTTGCTTGTTTTCCATATTTATTAATATGGTTGACAGCTTGTTCATATCGGTGTCGATCACGTTCTATCGTGACAATCTGCGTATCTTGATAAGCTTCGACCATTCGTAATGATGAATAGCCGATCGCCGTCCCGATTTCTAAAATCCGTTTCGGTCTTGTCATCCGAATAAGTTGCATGATAAAGTTCATACTCACTTTATCCATAATTGGAATAAACTCTTTTTCCGCCTGTTCTTCCATTTCTTTAACCCAATCAGCAGTAGGCGGTAAGTTTTCTAGCAAATATTGATTTAATATTTTTTCCATAGCAATCGACCTCTTTTTATTCATTAACAGGAATGAATTTCATAATTACCGTAACCTGCTATATCTCTTCGCTGTTGGAGTGATATCGCTATAAATAGCGATTATGAAATTCATTAACAGATCAATCTTTTAGATGTTTTTCTTTTAATTTTACATGCTGATCATGTGTCTTAGAATAGTGAATCTTTCCTTCTTTATCATGTAAAAAGTAAATATAGTCAGAGTCCTCGGGTTCGAGAACTGCTTTTAATGAGTTTTCAGCAAAGTTTGATATCGGTCCAATTGGTAATGAAGCAACATAGTACGTATTATAAGGTGATTTTGTTTTTAGATCATCAAGGGATACTTTTTTTAGATGAATCCCTTTTGCATATGCTACCGTTGGATCAGTCTGTAACTTCATTTTTTTGTCTAAGCGATTATAAAAGACTCCTGAAATTTTTTTACGATGCTTTTCTGTTCGTTCTTCATTTTCTAATAACGAAGCAAAGGTAATAGCCTCGTGGATTGTAAAATCCTTTTCAACAATTTCATCTTCATACGGTGTAATGACCTCTACGCTTTTATCTAACATTTCTGTAATGACTGTTTCAACACTTGGTTCTTGATCATAAAAATTATATGTAGCAGCATATAGATAACCTTCTAACGGTGTTTTAATTTCTGAATCTAAAATCTCATCCGTCAGAATTTCTGGATATGCCTTGATTAACTTTTTAATATATTTCGTATCATTTACTTTATCAAGAAATTCCTTTTTACTAAAAGGCAATTCTTTTGAATAGATCGTGGCCATATCCTCGATTGTTTTACCCTCTGGAACCGTAACGGTATAGACAGGCTCAACAACAACCTTACCGCTTTGTAGCGACTTGATCACTTCATCCAGCGTAATTGCGGGGGTGAAGGTATAATCGCCAGCTTGAAAATCAGATTTATTTTTAAATTTTATATAGAAACGAAAAACACGAGCATCTTTAATGACTCCCTCTTCTTCTAGTAGGTTCGTTATATCAGAGGTGGAAGCCCCCATCGGTATAGACACTTCAATTTTCTCATCACTTTTAGGATCAACCGGTTTAAGGGATGACTTTATGTATAAGTAACCTACAATACTCATACTTACAAAAATAACAATTAAAGAGATAATAACAATACCAACAATTCGCCGTACAACTTTCGCCTCTTCACTACGGGCTTGTACATTATTCGAATAGGTTTGCTTATCTTTTTTCTTGGACATATCATATCATCCCTTTCGTCCGCTATATTATACTAAAAAACGCCAATATTATCTATGTGAAGACAAAAAATAAATAGTTGACATCTAAAGTAGACATCAACTACCTGTTTCATAAGAACCTACCTATCACAGTGGTCACAAAAAGGCGATTGATTACTCGATAATCTGATCATCAGATAAAGTTTCCAATAATTCTTCTACCATTTCCCATTCCTCTTCCGATTCTATTGGAAATAATGCTAGATCATCATCGTCTTTCTCTTTCACCTCATAGCGAAATGCATATACCTCAACTTCTTCATCATCTTTTTGTTCAATTGGTATGACCGCAATATATGATTGTTCTGTCTCATCGACATCAAATGTTGCGAGTACCTCAAATAAATGTTCATCACCGTTTTCATCTGGAATAACGATTCGTTCTTTTGCTTCTAAACTCATCACTACACTCCTCTGCTACTCTGATCTAAAAATCCTTGTAAAATCATTACTGCCGCTACTTTATCGATGACTGTTTTCCTTTTTTTTCGACTGACATCAGCTTCAATCAAAACTCTTTCAGCTGCTACTGTCGATAAGCGTTCATCCCATAAGAACGTCGGGATCTGATGGATCTTCTCAACATGTGTGGCGTATGTCTGCGAAGCTAAACCACGTTCACCGATTGAACCATTCATATGCTTCGGCAATCCAATAACAATTTGTTCCACTTCATGTTCAGCAACAATCTTTTTTAATAGTGGATCAGCTGAACGGATGTCAGATTCATTCCATTTAATTGTTGTTAATCCTTGAGCCGTCCAACCGAAGGCATCACTAATCGCTACACCGATTGTTTTTGACCCTACATCTAATCCCATTACTTTCATTTAATCACCCTGCTGCTCTAGATAAAACTTAACTAACTCTTCAATGACCTCGTCCCGCTCAATTCTACGGATTAAGTTTCTAGCATCTTTATATCTTGGTATATAAGCAGGGTCACCAGAGAGTAAATAGCCAACAATTTGATTGTTTGGATTATAACCTTTTTCCTTTAGTGCGTCATGAACCGTAAATAGTATTTCTTTTACATCTTTATCAAATGGCTCTTCCGAAAAATCAAACTTCATTGTATTATCAATTGAGCTCATGGTGACACCTCTTTCTTTATATTTTAATCTAACACCATCTTACCATGTTTACGTCCTATTATAACTTATTTACTACACATATAACAGATTAATCACTGTTCAATCTTTTCTTGAATATATTTCTCAGCCATATTCAGTGCCGCAACGATTTTTTCTGGGTCTTTCCCACCTGCTTGTGCCATGTCTGGACGACCACCACCACCGCCACCACATTGTTCTGCTGCTCGTTTAATGAGTTCTCCTGCATGTAGCCCGCGATCAACCAAATCTTTACTCACACCAACTACTAATAGGACTTTTTCATTACTTTCTGCAGCTAATATAAAGACACCAGACCCAATCTTTTGTTTTACATCATCAACCATATTTCTTAGTTGATTCATATCTGTCACATTTACTTGTTCAGCTAATAAGTTTATCTCTGCTACTTTTTTAACCTTTTGAACAATTGTTTGTGCTTCAATATTTGCCATTTGGCTACTAAATGATTCATTTTGTTCTTTTAGCTGCTTCAGATCTTGAAATAAAGCTTCAATTTTTTGAGGAACTTCTTCGTCATTCGTATTTAATAATTCTGCCGACGTATTTAAAATATCTGTTTTACTTGTTAATTGATCATATGCACCTTTACTCGTTACGGCTTCAATTCTTCTTGTTCCCGCACCGATGCCTGTTTCTGTTAGTATTTTAAATAACCCAATTTCTGCTGTGTTTTCAACATGGCAACCACCACAGAGTTCAATACTGTAGTCACCAATTTGTACAACCCGAACAATATCACCATATTTTTCACCAAATAAAGCCATGGCTCCCATTTCTTTTGCTGCCTTAATTTCCTGATTCGTAATGGTTACGGGAATGGAACGCCATATCTTCTCATTTACCTGTTGCTCAATTTCATTCAATTCATCAAGCGAAATGGAACCAAAATGACTAAAATCAAACCGTAAACGATTATCAGTTACTAAAGAACCTGATTGTGCGACATTATCTCCGAGCACATCGCGTAATGCTTGGTGCAATAAGTGTGTAGCTGTATGACTTTTCACAATCCCATTTCGTTTGTTTCTATCAACCGTAGCGTTGACGAGATCCTGATCGTTCAACTGACCTGATGTAACTTTTACCTGATGGATATGTTGCCCATTCGGTGATTTATTTACACCTATCACTTCTCCTACACCTTGCTCTGTTTCAATCCAGCCTTGGTCATTAATTTGACCACCACTTTCGGCATAGAACGGTGTTTCATGAAGAAACACAATGATTTCATCGCCTATATGAGCCGCTTCAACACGTTGTTTATCCTTGATCATTGCTTCTATCTTTGTCTTGACTTCCAGTTGATTGTAACCGATAAACTGACTCTCTACATGAATCGATCCTAATACTTCGTCTTGTATATCCATTGATTGTACGTCTTGCCTTGCACTTCTTGCCCGCTGACGTTGTTTTTCCATTTCAGATTCGAATCCAGCTTCATCGATTGAAAATCCTTGCTCTGCAACATATTCTTCTGTTAATTCCTTCGGGAAACCATAGGTATCATATAATTTAAATACTTCAACCCCTGGAAAAACAGTACGATCCTTTTGCTTCTCTTTTTCTATGATCGATGTCAGCATGGCCAATCCATCATATAATGTTTCATGGAATCGCTCTTCTTCAATTTTAATAATTTTCTCAATCTCGTCTTTCTGATTGATCACTTCTGGATAATAATCATGCATAATAATTCCCACCGTTGGAACCAATTTATACATAAATGGTTTTTCTATTCCAATTTGTTTGGCGAATCGAACGGCTCTTCTGAGCAATCTTCTGAGAACATACCCTCGCCCTTCATTAGAAGGAAGTGCATGGTCACCTATTGCGAAAGCAACGGTTCTAATATGATCGGCAATTACTTTAAATGCTGTATCATCTTGTTTATTGACACCATATTTTTTAGTAGCTAATTTCTCTGTTTCCATTATGATCGGCATAAATAAATCCGTATCGTAGTTAGATGGTACTTCTTGCATAATTGAGGCGACACGCTCAAGGCCCATTCCAGTATCAATGTTTTTATTCGGTAACGGGGTATACGTATCATCTGGATTATGATTGAACTGCGAAAAAACCAAATTCCATACTTCTAAGTAACGGTTATTCTCCCCACCCGGATATAATTCAGGATCATTCGGATCATTTCCAAATGCCTCTCCACGATCATAAAAGATCTCCGTATTTGGACCACTTGGACCAACACCAATATCCCAGAAGTTTTCCTCCAAACGAATGATCCGGTGTTTGGGTAGATTCATCTGATCAAGCCAGATATCATAGGCTTCATCATCTTCAGGATGAACGGTAACCGTTAATAACTCTTCTTGGAGACCAAGCCATTTTTCACTCGTTAAAAACTCCCAAGCAAAATCAATGGCTTCCTTTTTAAAATAATCTCCAATCGAAAAATTACCGAGCATTTCAAAAAATGTGTGATGTCTAGCTGTGTAGCCTACATTTTCGATATCATTCGTGCGGATTGATTTCTGTGCGTTAACGATGCGTGGATTATCTGGAATCACACTTCCATCAAAGTACTTTTTGAGCGTAGCTACTCCACTATTAATCCATAATAACGTTGGATCATCTTTTGGTACGAGTGGTGCACTTGGCTCCACCCGATGTCCTTTTTCTGTAAAATAGTCTAAAAACATTTGTCTAATTTGTGCAGATGATAGCTGCTTCATGTCCTAACCTCCAGTTTGATAGATCGTTTATATCCCATACTATTTATATGCATTAAAAAATCCCCTCTCTGCTGATTTGCAGGGACGAGATATGATCGCGGTACCACCCTAATTATGACATGTTCTGTCATCGCTTTATCATTGTAACGGTATGAAACCGAGGGTATTATCCCTACTCCAGTTTAGCTTTCCATGCCTCTTTATTTAGGATTTCTTGCAGCCCGATGGAAATCCCTCTCTATAAATCGAGTATCATGTACTTTGAACCTTCCACGTATCTTCATTTATTTACTAATTAGTATAAGCAATTTCACGTTTAATGTCAATGCGATCGCCTAAAGACGAGCAAATGAGTCGTTATCTCCTTTAAAATAGCTAATAAAGGTACAGCTAAAATCATACCAAGAACACCACTTAATTGTCCGCCGACTAAGAGCGCAAAGATAATCGATACCGGGTGGATATTAATGCTCTTCCCTACAATATAAGGAGAGAGAAAATTACTTTCAATTATTTGAATAATGAACGTCGTAATCACCACAATGATTACCATCTCTTTAGAAATGGTCATCGTGATAATAACAGCAGGAATCGCACCTATTATCGGCCCAAAATAAGGAATGATATTTGTAACTCCCATAATAACGGCCAATAATAAGGAATACTCAATCCCTAATAGATAAAAGACAATCCATGTTGAGACACTTACAAACAAGCTGACAATGAATTGGCCTCGTAAATAATTGCCGAGACTTTTGTTAATGGCATAAAGTAGCTGATTAGTCTCCTCTTTATAATGGGTAGGGATTTGTCTTTTTAAATACCTTTTTATCTTTTCATAATCTTTTAAGAAGTAAAACACAAGTACGGGTATGATCGTAAAGAGGATGATTAAGTCAATGAGTTTCGTGACATTGCCAATCACTTTTCCAAGCAGACCCTCGATTGTTGTTTCAATTCGATTAATGACATGATCAATCTGATCATGGACAGCTTCAGGTAAAAAAGATGTCGAGTCATAAATATTGTAGATAAAGTCTTCATATAAACGAATAAACTGTGGTAAATGCTCTTCCAAATCTTTTAACTGATGGAGAAATGCCGGATAACCTTGATAAATGAGATAAGCGGTTCCTCCAAAAAACAATACATAGATTAATAAAATAGCAATTGTTTTATTGATTTTATGTTCTTGTAGCTCCCGTATAATCGGATAGAGTAAGTAGGCAATTAAACCCGCCAGAATGAAAGGGGATAAAAGCTTCCATACAAATGAAAATATGGACCCATAAAACGGAAACAAGCGAACAAGTAGATAAACAAATAAGATCGCCAATATTCCTATGAGCAGCCAATAGAGTATTTGGATTGGTCGTTTATTAGCAAACATGATTGAACTCCCCTTACTGACCCATATGAGGCTCAGTATGGTAATGAAGAGCAATCGATCGGTTATATTCATCTATGTAATAAGACATCATCATAGCCTCCAATGGAAACCGGTAATGATAGTATGCTTACCAACTGTTAATAAATTATGTATGGCTGCCTACATGAAATCATAAGGACTGATCTCTTTTTCCTCTTCACTCTCATCATTCTGTTCATTCGATGCTGTTGATACACCATCGAATTGGCGAGCTAACTGTTCAGGTAAAGATGTGTAGCGTATATTCGTATCAAGTGTATGAATGCCACGCATAAAGGCATGTTGTTCACCACAAATAATTAAAGAATCTTGTCCCCTTGTAATTGCCGTATACAATAGATTTTTACGAAGCATACGATTATAAGAGGATACGACAGGTAATAATACGATGGGAAACTCGCTACCTTGTGACTTATGAATCGATATACAGTAAGCATGCATAAAGTTAATATAATCCTTTTGTGTATAAACAACTTCTTTTTCGTCAAAAAGAATAACAACTTGTTCCTCATGTTCTATATTTTCATCTTGTTCAAAGATGGCAACAATCTCTCCAATATCACCGTTGGAAACCCCGTCTTCAGGTTGATTAACCAATTGAATTACTTTATCCCCAACCCGAAAAAGAACATTTTTAAACCTTTTCTCACGTTTGCCCTTTGTTTTTGGATTAACAATCTCTTGCAAATGCTTGTTTATTTCTGTAATTCCGACTTGTGAACGATACATTGGGGCTAATACTTGAATATCGTGCAAATCAATTCCTTTTTTATCTGCTTTTCTAAAAATCTGGGTAATGACTTCGATAAGTTGGTGGCTAGCACAAGGAATAAAACTAAAGTCTTGTTCGTTTTTTAGGGTGTCTACTGTACACATATCATTTTTAATATCGTGTGCCAATTGAATAATCTTCGACCCTTCCTTTTGCCGATACACTTCACTTAAGCTTACCGAAGGGATAAGATCACATGTAATTAAATCATCGAGCACTTGTCCTGGCCCTACAGATGGAAGTTGATCTCCATCTCCAACAAGTAATACTTGCATATCATCGGGTATCGCTTTAAAGAGGCGATGTGCAAGCCAGATATCAACCATTGAAAACTCATCAATAATGAGAAACTTACCAGATAATTGATTTTGTTCATCTTTTTCAAAATGTTCATGACCATTCCATCCTAATAAGCGATGGATGGTCTTCGCAGGTAAACCGGTGGACTCATTCAATCGTTTGGCTGCTCGCCCCGTAGGTGCTGTTAATATAAACGGAAAGTCAGCTTGATCATCGTATTCTGATATATCAAATGGAATATCATGAATGGCAGCAAATGCATTTAATATACCTTTTACGACGGTCGTTTTACCTGTTCCAGGACCACCTGTTAAGATCATCACTTTCGCATGAAGTGCTTGATTAATCGCTTCAAACTGTTCTTTACCATAGCTCAATATTTCGGTTTCTTCCAGATCACCGATAATTTTCATCAGTTCTGCTAATGTTGTCTGGTCCTCGATTGGCTTAGACATGACCCGCTCCAGATTCTGAGCAAATCCAGCTTCCGAATAATAGAGCGATGGCAAATACACATGATCATCATTGATAACGAGTGTTTTATCGCTCGCTAAATCTTGCAGTTGCTGGACGACATCACTTTCAGTTAGTTCATATGTACCGAGTAAATTCATAACATCTTGTACACAATGATCCAATGGTAAAAATACATGCCCTCTTTGTAAGCTCTGTTCTAATATAAAAACACATCCGGCTCCAATCCGATTTGGATGTGTTTCTGAAAGCCCATTTTTTTTCGCTATATTATCCGCCGTTTTAAAGCCAAATCCTTCAATATCAAACACATATTGATAAGGATCCTCTTCTAAAATACGAATCGCTTCATCTTTATATCTCTCATAAATTTTTTGGCTCATTTTTAAACCAATTTCATATTTCGCTAAATAAACGACAATATGTTCAAATCCCTGGTTTTCTTGTAAGGTTTTAGCTAATAATTTCCCAGTTTCTTTATTCAGCCGCGGAATTTCCGAAACAATATCAGGATCATTTAGTATTTTACTAATCGCCGTGTCACCTAAATGTTCAACGATTCGTTCCGCTGTTTTTTTGCCAACTCCATAAAAAAGATCACTCGATAAATAGAGGATGAGACCATTCTTTGTGTCTGGAATATATGTTTGATAGGATTCAATACTATATTGCCTGCCATACTTTGGGTGATCTTCAAATTGTCCGTAAAAAGAATAGGTTGTCCCCTCTTGTAAATTAGTAAAATAACCTTTACCAATTACTTCAGGCTCTTCATAGTCTTCATTTGTCGCATGTATTTTAAATCTTGCAATTGTAAAATGTTCATTCTCATTATGAAAGATCGTATGGAGTAATTCGGCCTGTATATAACCTTTTTCGGCTTCACCAGCATTTTTATTTATTGCCATTCTATTTACCTCACAATCTTACGGTTTGTTTTTGTTTAGCAATTGTTCAACTTGTTTCTTTCCGTTAGCCGCTAACAGGTGGTCTGGTTGGATCTCTAAAGCAGTATCAAAATGTTCCAAAGCTGTGTGGGCATCTTCATTGTATAACTCAATAACCGCTAGATTATAATAGGAATCACTATGTTGCGAATCTTCCTTTAAAACATGATGAAAAACATCTTTTGCTTCCTGAAGATAATTAGCTTGAGCAAGTGCTAACCCATATTGAAAGCGAATTTCCACATCTTTTGGTGCTAATTCAGTAGCACGCAATAAATAAAGAATTGCACGTTCCATTTGTTCCAAGCCCAGTAATGTCATTCCGAGCATATAATAAACATCACTTTCTTCTAATCCGAGTTCAATGGATCGTTCAAATTTCTCTACCGCTTGTTGGTAACTTTCTTGTTCGTAATATAAATTACCTAATCCATAATAGGCTGTTGCAACCTTCTCATCGAGCTCAATCGCTTTAATAAAAAAACGTTCTGCTCGCTCTAAATCATCTATATGCAATAATAAATTACCAAAATTAATATAACCAAGTGGATCATCTGGTTGTTCTTGGATTATTTCGGTGAAGAGTTTCCCAGCTTGTTCATAGTCTTGCTCTTGCATTCGTTTAATCGCTTCTTTATTCTTATCCATGTGTCTGGCCCCCTAAAATTAAACAGTTCGATCTACCCTACATAATCAAGGGCTTTATTGTCTCTTAATACTTCGTCAATTGTTCCTCCGCCAAGACAAATATCCCCATCATAAAAAACAACGGCCTGTCCTGGTGTGATCGCGCGCTCTTTTTCTTCAAAAACAACTGATACTTTTCCCCCATCAAGCAATTTTACTGAAACCCCACTATCATTTTGACGATAGCGAAATTTAGCCGTACAAGCAAATTCGTCTTGGATTAGATCTGGATTAATCCAATTTACATCGGTAGCAATGATCCCATCGGAATAGAGACGATCATGAGCAAATCCTTGTTCAACATATAAAATGTTTTCTTCTACATTTTTACCAACGACAAACCATGGATCACCTGATCCACCAATTCCTAGACCTTGGCGTTGTCCGATTGTATAATACATCAACCCATCATGCTTTCCTTTTGTTTCACCTGCTAGTGTCGTCATTTCACCTGGTTGCGCTGGTAAATATTCACTTAAGAATTCTTTGAAGTTTCGTTCGCCGATAAAACAAATACCAGTACTGTCTTTTTTATTCGCCGTAGCAAGTTCATGTTCTTTCGCAATTTCTCTTACCTTTGATTTTGGCATGCCACCTAGTGGAAACATCACTTTTGCTAACACTTCTTCTGTTAATTGATTTAAGAAATAGGTTTGATCTTTACTGCTATCCACACCACGTAACATTTTATAATGTCCATCTTGCTGATCAATTTGTGCATAATGACCTGTTGCCACATAATCGGCACCAAGGGAAAGCGCATGATCTAGAAACGCTTTAAATTTAATCTCTTTATTACACATGACATCTGGATTTGGGGTTCGACCCGCTTTATATTCAGCTAAGAAATAAGAGAATACTTTATCCCAATATTGCTTTTCAAAGTTTACTCCATAATAAGGTATTCCGATTTGATTACAAACTCGAATGACATCATCATAATCTTCTGTTGCAGTACATATCCCTTGTTCATCTGTATCATCCCAATTTTTCATAAAGATTCCAATCACATCATACCCTTGCTCTTTAAGTAGTAAAGCAGCTACGGAAGAGTCAACTCCCCCACTCATTCCAACAACAACACGTGTATTCTTATTATCATTCATTGTTTTCAAGTCCTCCTATTCGTTGTTAATCTTTGAATTACTGTGGCAACTCGTTCTGCCGCCTCTTCAATGATTGCTTCTGCATGTCCTAATCCAAAACTAAATCGGATTGAATTCTTAGTCTGTCCATCATTTTCTCCATACATCGCCTGTAACACGTGAGAAGGATCAATGGATCCTGCTGTACAGGCACTCCCACTTGAAGCTGCAATTCCATCTAAGTCTAAATTTGTGAGGGTCTTTTCAACGTCTGTGCCTGGAAAACTCACACTTAGAATCGATGAGACAGCATAAGCTTCATCCCCGTTAACCGTATATTCAACTCCAGATGCAGCCAATGTTTTAAGGAAGTTATTTTTGAAGTTTTGGTAGGCTTCCTGTCGTTCCGCTTGTAATTCACTCACTAATTCAACGGCTTTTTGAAACCCCACTACGGCTGCAATATTTTCAGTACCTGCCCGACGCTTTCGCTCTTGTTCCCCCCCAAACTGTAAGGGATTGATAGGAACGTGATCAGCCACATATAAAAAGCCAATCCCCTTTGGACCATTTATCTTATGGGATGATGCAGTCAACAAATCAATACCTAGGTCGTTCACATCAAATGTTAATAATTCAAAAGCTTGAACCGCATCTGTATGAAAATGTGCTTGATGAGATGCGAGTAATTTCCCAATCTCCCGAATGGGTTGGATGATTCCTGTTTCATTATTTACGGACATCACGGAAACAAGTATTGTTTGTTCTGTTAATGCCTCTTCTAAATCACTTAGTTTAATTCTCCCGTGCTCATAAATGGGTAAGTACGTTACAGAAAAACCAATTGTTTCTAAATATTGTGCAGCATGAAGAGTGGCATGATGTTCTTGTACCGTTGTAATGATATGGTTACCTTGATCACGGTTTGCTAGGGCTGTTCCGATTAAAGCTAAGTTATCAGCCTCTGTTCCCCCGCTTGTAAAAATGATTTCTCGACCTTTTGCCTGAATGCTCTGTGCGATCACATGCCGTGCCTCATCTAAATAGTGTCGTGCTTGCCGACCAAAGGAGTGTACACTCGATGGGTTTCCAAAAACCTCCTCATAAATAGGCATCATTGCTTCGATTACCTGTTTATGAAGGGGTGTTGTTGCAGCATGATCCATATAAATTGAATCCATAAAAACCGTCCCTTCCTATTCATAAAAACTTATATATAAAACATATACTCTTCTTGTGGTTCGTTTTTTTCATGATTCATTATATCTTCTAATGTTGTCGTATCCAACACACCTTTTACTGCTTCCGTAATTCTGATCCATAGTGCTTGCTGGCTTGGTTCTTCATCTTCAATCCCCTCGACAAGTACAATGGGACCTTCAAGAACTCGAATGATGTCTCCTGCTTTGATGACTGAAGGCTCTTTCGCTAATTTATAACCACCATATGCCCCACGAACACTTTTTATCAGACCTGCATTTCGGAGGGGTGATGCTAATTGTTCTAAATAATGGACAGATAACGAATTATCCTCTGCAATTGATTTCAATGAAATTGGCCCTCCACCAAATTCTCGTGCGAGCTCGATCATAATTGTTAAACCGTATCTTCCTTTTGTGGATATCTTCATACGAACACCTCTATTATTTATTAATGACATTTATTATCATGCATCTCTATTCGTTCATGCAATTGTACATGACATTATAACATGAACAGTCATCATCTTGCATTTTATCGGGTTCACGATTACGCTTAGTATGATCGATGAATGAATACTTTTATAATTACTGAACTTATATTTCTAGATAAAGGAAGATAAAAATGGAACAGACACCACTAGCATTACGTATGAGACCTGCACATATCAATCATATCATTGGCCAAGACCATATCGTTGGCGAAGGAAAAATCGTCAGTCGAATGGTGCAAGCAGAACGATTAGCTTCAATGATTTTATTCGGACCACCAGGAACTGGGAAAACATCCATGGCTGTTGCACTTGCACGTAGCCTAAGCATCCCAATGAAAATGTTGAATGCTGTAGCTGACCGTAAAAAGGATTTAGAAATTGTCGTTGAAGAAGCGAAAATGACGGGGCATGTCATTCTTGTGCTTGATGAAGTTCATCGCTTAGACAAACCGAAACAGGATTTTCTCCTGCCCCATTTGGAAAGTAATCTAATTACCCTAATCGGTTGCACGACAAGCAATCCTTTTCACTCCATTAACCCGGCGATTCGCAGTCGGTGTCATTTATTTGAATTACATGCCTTAACACCTCTTGATGTCAAACAGGCTGTCAATCGCGCGCTAACTGACGAAGTAAATGGGTATGGACAACTTGATATTTCGATTTCTGAAGAAGCGATTGAACATTTTGCCCAGAGTGCAAATGGGGACATGCGAGCTGCATTAAATGGCTTAGAATTAGCGGTGTCATCGACGCCAAAAAATAAAGAGAATCAGATTATCATTACGATCGAAACGGCCGAAGAATGTATGCAGAAAAAGAGTTTTTCACATGATAAAGGCGGTGATGCGCATTATGACGTCCTATCCGCTTTTCAAAAATCGATTCGTGGTAGTGATGTAAATGCCTCTCTACATTATCTAGGCAGGCTCATTGAAGCAGGAGATCTTGATAGCATCGCCCGGCGTATGATCGTCATCGCATATGAAGACATCGGATTAGCCAACCCGCAAGCAGGACCACGCGCAATCGCCGCTGTGGAAGCTGCCGAACGATTGGGATTTCCTGAGGCCCGTATCCCTTTATCTGTAGCCATTGTGGAACTCGCTCTCTCACCTAAATCAAATTCATCCTATAAGGCGCTTGATCATGCATTAGCAGATCTTCGTGGTGGTATATCTGGTGAGATTCCACGCCATCTTAAAGATGCCCATTATCAAGGCGCAAAAGACTTAGGTCATGGGATCGGCTATAAATTCCCACATCACTATGATAGCGGCTGGGTCAGGCAACAATATTTGCCCGATCGAATTAAAAATAAACGATATTATAGCCCGAAGGATACTGGGAAATTCGAACAAACTCTTAAACAAGTATATGATAAAATAAATAGTGATAAAGATAAACATAAATGACGGATGTATAATTCCTTTTTCAAACGGTCATAATAGATGATGATCATCAAAGTGAACGACATATCGTTCCCTATCTAGTACTTCAATAATTGTACATATTAATCTTTAAGATTGATCACATTATCGAATCTAGTAAAACATCTTATTGCCGTAATTGAAGCGTAATTGAAGAAGGAGTTGAAGCACATTGGCTAAAGTTAGACAAGATGCATGGTCACATGAAGACGATTTGTTATTAGCGGAAACCGTCCTACGCCATGTTAGAGAAGGAAGTACACAACTGAATGCTTTTGAAGAAGTAGGTGACAAGTTAAACCGAACGTCAGCTGCGTGTGGTTTTCGTTGGAATGCTGAAGTAAGAAGAAAATACGATAATGCCATGGACCTCGCAAAAAGACAACGAAAAGAGAATAAGCGCGCACTGCTTTCAAATACACATGTGCCTAAAAGTAATCCGATACAAAAAACACTCATTACATTACCTACGGATGATGAGGTCGATCCTTCACCTGTAGAACCGATCGAATCACCGATTACAATGGATCATGTCATTCATTTTCTCAAGGACTTTCAAGAGCATTACCAGGCTTCTAATCAATCGATCTTGACATTAGAACAGACACAACAAGAAAATCAACGATTGCGAGAGAACGTTATACATGTAGAAAAGGAACTCGAGAAAACGAAGAAAAATCTCGCGACCATTCAAGATGATTATCAAGCGTTTATTCAAATCATGGATCGGGCCCGAAAAATGACTGTATTAGATGATCAAGGGACATTGAAGTCACCAGCGTTCAAGATGGACAAAAATGGAAACCTGGAACAGATTGCCCAAGGGCAGAATCAATAATCAACAAAAAAACTGACTCCCACTTGAACAGCTGGAGTCAGTTTTTTAATATGTGTTTAAAATCCCAATCGTGCCGTCCGAATACCCAGTTTTGAACCCGCTCTCGGCAGGTGGGTGCTTTGTTCCATGTATTGTACTTCCTTAGTCATTGACGTTGTGTCAATTTGGTGAGGCATGCACGCCACTAGGAAACTCTCAAGCTCCCAATAATATAGTTGTTCGGTCAAAACGATTTAGTTAGACGTACACATCAGGATTTATCTTATCTTTGTAAGTTCATCTTACCACATCGACGTGTTTCTTTCAACATGATATTTTTTTAGCAAATGCTTCTATTTTTATTTTGGTGCTATTTTAATGAATTTCATAATACCGGTTTAGTGCAACATCGATACAACATATAGTTTCATTGAACCATTCTTAACTACATGCCGTACCGATGTTGCTGATTTTGGCAATTATGAAATTCATTTATTTATCAGTTTTAGACCTTTTATTTAACTGAATAGATAGTTCATCAAGTTGTGCTGGATGAACTTCATCTGGTGCATCGGTAAGTAAATCAGATGCTGATGCTGTTTTGGGGAACAGAATGACATCGCGTAGATTTGTCTTTCCAGCTAGCAACATCACGATTCGATCTAAACCTAGAGCAACTCCCCCATGTGGAGGTGCACCGTATTCAAGCGCTTCTAACAAGAAGCCAAATTGTTCCTCTGCCTCTTCTTTTGTAAAACCTAATACATCAAACATCTTTTCTTGTAATTCGCGTTGATAAATACGTAATGACCCTCCACCTAATTCATACCCGTTAAGAACAAGATCATAAGCATTTGCTGTCACTTTCCCAGGGTCTGTTCCCAATTTATCGATGTCAGATTCAATGGGCATGGTAAATGGGTGATGAGCTGCAAAATATCGTTCTAATGATTCATCATATTCAAGAAGTGGCCAGTCCACAACCCAGAGATAATTAAATGCATCTTCATCAATTAGTTTTAATTCTTTCCCTAATTTCAAACGAAGTGCACCAAGACTATCATAAACAACATTTGTCTTATCCGCCACAAATAATAATAAGTCCCCGTCTTTTGCATCAGCCCGCTCGCGTATTCCTGCTGTCTCTTCATCCGACAAAAATTTAGCGATGGGTCCTTTTACCGTATCCTCTTCTACTTTTAACCAAGCTAATCCTTTGGCCTCATAAATCTTAACGTATTCGGTTAAGGCATCAATATCTTTTCGAGAATAATTGGCTGCTTGCTTCTTTACATTTAACAAGCAAACATTACCTCCCTTTTCAACGGCACCTTTAAACACGTTAAAGGAGGAGTTTTCAACCAGATCTGATACATGAATTAATTCCATGGCAAATCGAGTATCCGGTTTATCTGTACCATAGCGTTCCATTGCATCTGTATAGCTAAGTCTCTCAAACGGCAATGAAACATTGCTGTTTTTAACTTCTGACATCAGTTTTTGCATCATTTTTTCAACCATCGCCATGATTTCATCACTTGTCATAAATGATGTTTCAATATCAATTTGCGTAAATTCCGGTTGGCGGTCAGCTCGTAAGTCCTCATCACGGAAACAGCGAGCAATTTGATAATACTTTTCAAAACCACCCATCATGATCAACTGTTTAAACAATTGTGGTGATTGTGGTAAGGCGTAAAACTCACCGGGATGAACACGACTTGGTACTAAATAATCGCGGGCACCTTCTGGTGTGCTTTTTGTCAAAATTGGCGTTTCCATATCTAAATAGCCATCTTCACTTAGAAAATTGCGAATGACCTGTGTTATTTGATGACGCAATTGGAATGTTTCTTGAAGTGGTTTCCTTCTAAGATCAAGATAACGGTATTTCAAGCGTAAGTCCTCAGATACACCATTATCCTCTTGAATAAGGAAGGGTGGGTTTTTAGCCTTATTTAAAATAACAATCTCGTTTGCCATGACTTCGATTGTCCCTGTTAGCATGGCTGGATTGACTGTTGCTTGATCTCGCTTTACAATACTTCCTTTTACTTCAATGACAAATTCACTGCGTACTTTATTGGCAATTGCTAATGCTTCAGGTGAGTAATCAGGGTTAAAAACTACTTGAACGATACCTGATTTATCACGTAAATCGATAAAAATCAGACCTCCGAGATCACGACGTTTATCTACCCACCCTTTTAGAACCACTGTGTCTTCCATATTCGCTTCGCCTAATGTTCCTGCTAATACACGTTCTACCATTTAATTTACTCCCCCTAGCTTTTCTTTCATCACATCGACAAGCTCATTAATCGGTACTTCTACTTGGTCACCTGTATCCATCGATCTCACATTGATAATGTTATTAGTCAGTTCATTCTCACCTAAAACAAGGACATAACGAGCATGTACACGGTCAGCAGCTTTAAATTGCGCCTTTATCTTTCGTCCTTGATAATCCTTATCAACTTGGATCCCGTGCATTCTTAATTCATGTACGAGCCGAACAGCTTCTACTTCTGCTTCGTCTCCGATCGCTACGAAAAAGCAATCAAGATCATCCTGAATCGGTAATTCAATTCCTTCGGCTTCTAACGCCATTAGCAAACGTTCAATTCCCATACCGAAGCCAATCCCAGGTGTATCTGGTCCGCCTAGATCTTCCGTTAATCCGTTGTAGCGCCCGCCACCTAATAATGTCGTAATGGCCCCAAATCCTTCTGCTTCACTCATTATTTCAAATGCTGTGTGATTATAATAATCCAATCCTCGCACAAGATTCGGATCAATCACATAGGGAATATCCATCAGGTCTAGATATTTTTTTACTTTATCAAAATATAAAGTCGACTCCTCATTCAGGTGCGATAAAATCGATGGGGCAGCTTCCATTGCTGGATGATCCATATCTCGTTTACAATCTAGGATTCGCAACGGATTTTGATCCAGGCGCATTTGACAATCACTACAAAATGAATCGATATGTGGTGAAAAATGAGACACGAGCGCTTCACGATGGCTCTCACGACTCGCTTGATCGCCTAGACTATTAAGGACAAGCTTGATTGATTTTAAGCCAAGTTCTTGATAACAAGTCATCGCAAGGGCGATGACTTCCGCATCGATCGCAGGATCAGAACTACCTAACACTTCCACCCCAAATTGGTGTAACTGTCGCATCCGCCCCTGCTGAGGTCGTTCATAGCGAAACATTTCTGCAAAATAATATAATTTAGTTGGTTGAATCGGTGAACCATATAATTTATTTTGTACAAAAGCACGGACAACACCAGCTGTACCTTCAGGACGGAGTGTTAAACTTCTACCGCCACGATCGGGAAATGTGTACATTTCCTTTTGGACAATATCAGTTGTTTCTCCGACACCACGTTGGAATACTTCCGTATGTTCGAACATCGGTGTACGAATTTCTTTAAAATTAAACCGGTCACATGTTTCTTTCATTGCCTGTTCAACATATTGCCATTTCTTAGTATCCTTTGGTAAAATATCGACCGTTCCACGTGCAGCCTTTAGATTCATTATGGTCCCTCCTAGTGAACTTTACATCTGTTAATGAATTTCATAATCCCTATTTATATCTATATCACTTCTATACATAGCTGGTTACGGTAATTATGAAATTCATTCATATTACTTCAAAATTATAATTATGTAAAACAAAAAAACTCCTATCCCTATGAAATAAGGGACGAGAGTTACCCGCGTTGCCACCCTAGTTGATGCGCTATAATACACATCCACTTTCACAGTTAACGCCTGCAAAACGTCTATACTCTTTTCATATAAGTACAGATCCTCTAGATTGTCTTTCATTAGATTTTCATATGAAAATGTTCTCAGCCAAAGCCATTTTCTTTCTGTAATAGAAATGATCTAATTACTGTATCTATCAGCGGTCAGTATAGTAAATTAAATAGTGTAAGGATTAGATGATCGATCATCCGATCTTGTTTATATTGTTGAATGTATTTAATAGTAAGGTTTACCTGTACCATTGTCAAGTACGAGTTATCTTCTTTCTCAGTATGTTTACTTCTCCGATTGATATACCAAACTCTTTTGCAATTTCTAATGCATTGTATTTGTTCTCTAGCTCCATAAATAAATGATAATCAACCGTAAAGATGGACTGATCAATCGTTGGATCGTGCTGTTTGTCATGTAAACGGATATCGGATCGCCTCCCTCTATCCGACTATCATTACCTAATCAGTCCTTTTTATGTTTGATACCCTACTTTTTTTGAATAAAGACGATCTATCGTTTATAGAGGATGACTTTATTGTACAGGAAAGAGGAATCATGCGATTTAAAAAAGCTAAAATAAGAGAGGGCAAATCTGTCTATTTATGTTAATATTATTCTTTCGTATCAATGATTAAAGTTACCGGCCCTACATTCGTTAATTGAACATCCATCATTTCGCCAAATTCACCTGTTTCAACATGGATGTCCATCGCCGCGATCTGTTTATTAAATTCCTTATATAATTCGTCCGCAATATCAGGTTTAGCAGCTTTCACAAAACTAGGTCGCCTTCCTTTACGAGTATCCCCGTATAAAGTAAATTGGGAAATCGATAAAATACTTCCACCGATATCTTGTAAAGATAAATTCATCTTCTCATTTTCATCTTCAAAGATACGGAGATGAATGATTTTACGTACAAGATAAGCAACATCTTCGACTGTATCGTCATGTGTTACCCCAAGTAAGACGACTAATCCATTGTCAATGGAACCTATTTGATCTCCATCAACCGTAACATGGGCATTCTTCGCCCGTTGTATCACTGCCTTCATTCTTTACATCCTCCTTAATGCAATGTTCGAGTGACCGTGTAAACGTCCTTTATTTGTTTTATTCGTTCTACAATTCTTTGTAAATGCGCCGTATCATTAATCAGTAATGTAATATTTATGATTGCGATCTTATTTCGATCTGTTCGTCCATTCACTTGGCTAATATTTGTTTTCATCTCGTTCACTGCTTGCAAGACATCATTTAATAATCCGCGGCGATCAAACCCAGAAACTTCTAGGTCTAAATGATATTGTTTAGTGTCTGTTACGTCGTCCTTCCACTCTACTTTTAGATGACGTTTTGTCGCTTCGTCGGACAGTATATTCGGACAATCTGCCCGATGAACAGATACACCTCTTCCTTTTGTAATGTATCCGACAATGGCATCTCCTGGAACCGGATTGCAACATTTTGATAAGCGAATGAGTAAATTATCAATCCCCTCGATCTCTACTCCAGAATCACCTTTTTTAGAAGCGCTTTTCCGATCTTTTCCATCTGTTTTTAATTCTTCAAGTGTTGTCGATAATTCTTGATTTTTCAGTCGTTTTCTTCTTATGTTTTCAGTTAATTTCGTAGCGATCGATGCAGCAGTAATACCTTGATAACCAACTGCAGCATACATATCTTCCTCACTTACAAAGTTGAACTTCTCCAGAATACGTTTGATATTGTCCAGGGTAATCACTTCTTTTGGCTCAATATCAAATGCTCTAATTTCCTTGTCAACGAGTTCTTTACCTTTAGCGATATTTTCTTCACGACGTTGTTTTTTAAAGAATTGTCTGATTTTATTTTTAGCTTGGGATGTTTGAGTGATCTTTAACCAGTCTTGTGATGGCCCATAAGAGTGTTCTGATGTCATCACTTCAATGATATCGCCATTTTTCAACTTGTAATCAAGTGGTTCCATTTTCCCATTTATCTTCGAACCAACCGTCCGATTGCCTATCTCTGTATGGATTCGATAAGCAAAATCTAGTGGAATTGAACCCGATGGCAATTCGATGACATCTCCTTTTGGCGTAAATACATAAACCATGTCAGAAAACAAATCAACTTTAAGTGATTCGATAAACTCCTCCGCATCATGAGATTCTGTTTGCCAGTCAAGAATTTCTCTGAACCAGGATAATTTTTTCTCAAATGATTTATCGTCTTTATTTAATTGACGTCCTTCTTTATAAGCCCAATGTGCCGCAATCCCATACTCTGCAATTTCATGCATTTCTTTTGTACGAATTTGAACTTCAAGCGGATCCCCCTTAGGACCAATTACAGTTGTATGTAAGGATTGGTATAAGTTCGGTTTTGGCATGGCAATATAATCTTTAAATCGACCAGGCATTGGCTTCCAGCATGTATGAATAATTCCTAAAACGGCATAACAATCTTTAATACTGTTAACAATAATCCGGACTGCTAACAAATCGTATATTTCATTAAATTGAACATCTTGTTTCTCCATTTTCCGATAAATACTATATAGATGTTTCGGTCTTCCTGAAATATCGGATTGGATATTAACTTCGTCTAACTGCTCGGTTACTTTATTCATGACATCTTCAATATATGTTTCTCGTTGATCTCTTTTTTGTTTCATGAGCTCGACGATTCGGTAATATTGTTGCGGATTTAAATAACGTAGCGCAGTATCTTCCAACTCCCATTTAATGGTCGAAATTCCAAGTCGATGTGCCAATGGTGCAAAAATTTCTAATGTTTCATTCGAAATTCTCCGTTGTTTCTCGACGGGTAAAAATTTTAGCGTACGCATATTATGGAGACGATCTGCTAGCTTGATTAAAATAACACGAATATCTCGCGCCATTGCGACAAACATTTTTCGATGATTTTCGGCTTGTAAAGCTTCTTTTGATTTATATTTAATCTTACCTAATTTAGTTACGCCATCGACAAGCATTGCTACCTCGGGATTAAAAGCTTCTTCGATCGTCTCTATTGTTTCTTCCGTGTCTTCTGCAACATCATGCAGAAATCCACCTGCGATTGTTTCAGGATCCATTTCTAGCTCAACTAAGATACCAGCAACTTGAACGGGGTGGATAATATAAGGCTCTCCTGACTTTCGATATTGTTCACCATGTGCACGCTCCGCGAACTCATATGCACGACGAATAAAAGCAACATCATCTTCAGATAGATAGAGGCGAGCCTGTTCCATAATTTCTTCAATTGTAATGTTTTCGCCTTTTGCCATGTAATCACCTTTTATTCGTTATATGTAAATCTATTTATTGATAGAGTTTATCATCATCACTGTAATTTTTCCATGAAAAAGTTGCTACAACCCTTTTAAGGATAATTAATGAAATTCATTCAAATAGATAAGAATAGGTCTGACATGCAATTACACACCTGCCAGACCTGACTTCCAAACATATGCTTAAAATTTAGTAACGCATTAACGTCAATACATCGTATCCTTCTAATTTGTCTAAACCATTTAGATAAGAAAGCTCGATAAAGAATGCGCAGCCGACAACTATTCCACCTAACTCTTCAACTAAGTTAATCGTTGCTTCAATTGTACCACCTGTCGCTAATAGATCATCGGTAATGAGAACACGTTGACCTGGCTTGACAGCGTCCTTATGGATGGTTAACACATTTTCCCCATACTCGAGACCATATTCAACTTTAATTACTTCGCGAGGGAGTTTTCCTTCTTTTCTAACCGGTACAAACCCTGTTTCTAACGCATAAGCTACGGGACAACCAATGATAAATCCTCTTGCTTCTGGTCCAACAATGATATCTACTTCTTTATCTTGTGCGTATTCAACTACCTCGTCAATCGCTTGCTTAAAAGCCTTACCATTATCCATTAATGGTGTAATATCCTTAAATTCAATGCCTTCTTTAGGCCAATTCTCAACAATTTTGATGTATTTTTTATAATCCATAAACTTCTTCCTCCCTGGGATTGTCAGTGATCCCTTTGCACTTTGCAAACCAGCTTTTCAAAGACTCATAATTTGAATAATAAAGCTTCTTTTCGATATCGCCTTGCTTTATTCGTGCTTGATAGACAGCTGATTCTTGTAAATCTCTCTTTACAGGGTCTGGCGCCATCTGAATAACCCCATTCTCTATCTTAACAAATTCTAATTCTAAAAACACCTTTGCTATAAAAACAACCGTTTCTTTCGTCCATTTCTTCTCGCTCATAATAGCATTCAACTCTTTATTTAAGTCTAGTTTTTTACGACGATACACTAAACCATAGAACCACTTAAACTCGTCTCTTGTTGGAAATGCTGTTAAATATGTACTGTTTTCAACATAAAAACAGACATGAATATTTAACGGATTTGTCGCTTTTATAATTTCCTGTAATAATGTTAAATTTGTAGGTAAATCATAAATAAACAATGATTCCGTTTCTTCAAGTGTCGTGATGTCTGTATCATACGTAATTTGTTTGATGTGCTCGCCAAACTCGTTTATTTCTTCTGGATTCTGTTCACGAATGATTATCTGATTGGTTGTTATTGTCGTAAACGGGCTCATGTCAATATTCCTTTTCCCGCGATGATCAAATAATTGCCATTCTGCAATTTTCATATCCCTCATAATAATTTGCGGTTTCCGAACACCATTCCACTCATTAATCCCTAGCTCCCCTACTATCTCTACTGGTGTATGAGGTGTGATGTGCGGAAATAGATGGCCCATACTAAATCCAATTCCTTCTAGTTCAGCGTCATCAACCTTAAACTGGAGTTTCAGATGGTTCTTTAAATTACCAATCTGTCTCGTTTCAGTAGGAATGTCTTGAATATGAAAAATTGGCTTTGGATTGGACATGCCAAAAGGTGCCAATCGTCCAATTTGATTAATTAAATCTTCATTGATATCAGCGATGGATAATTTTTTATTTACCTCTATAGCTGGCTTAAAATCATCAGCAGTGAGCTCTGCTTTAATAATTTTATTTAATTCAGCCTGAAGGTCTCCAATGTTTTCAATCGGTAATGTCATCCCAGCAGCTTGTGAGTGACCACCAAAACGGGTAAATAAAGATTTTACTTTCATACAACTTTCGAAAAAGTTAAAAGCGGGAATACTGCGTGCCGATCCTTTAACCTCTCCCGTTTCCTCTTTAATACGTAACACAATTGCCGGCCGGTCATATTTACGAACGAGTCTTGAGGCAACAATCCCCAATACCCCCTCATTCCAGTCTTGCTTGGCAACGATAATCACAGATTCTTCGTCTTCAACAGAAACCATCGCTTCAGCCTCATGAATGATTTCGTTCACGATTTGTTGACGTTCCTGATTAATGGATTCAACCCGATCCGTAATCTCTTCCGCTTCTTCCTGACTTTCCGTTAGTAATAACTCTACTGCTAAACGCGCATCTTGCAGGCGACCAACAGCATTTAATCGCGGACCAATCGCGAATCCTACATCATCTTCAATCAGGTCATCGGTTATCCCACAAACTTTCTTTAATGCCCTTAATCCCATGTTTTTTGTCGTCGTCAATTGTTGCAAACCAAAATGAGCTAATATTCGATTCTCATCAATCAACGGTACTAGGTCAGCAATGGTGCCAATTGCAACGAGGTCTAATAAATGCTCTGGAAAATAACCTAATAATATTTCAGAAAATTTTAATGCAACACCAACACCTGCCAGTTCATGAAACGCATATTCTGGCGAGCATTTTGGATTAATAATGGCATAAGCGTCTGGTAATTCATCTTGCAGTTCGTGGTGATCTGTAATAATTAGATCAATGCCTAGCTCTTTCGCTATCAATGCTTCATGTATAGATGCAATACCTGTATCAACGGTAATAATGACATGAACATCGTTCTCAGCAGCCAATCTAAATGCTGCTTCATTAGGCCCGTAGCCTTCCGTAAAGCGGTTTGGTATATAAAAATCACAATGAGCACCTAGCTCGATTAATGTTTTCATAAGTAACGCTGTTGAAGAGACGCCATCCGCATCATAATCTCCATAAACGAGGATTTTCTCTTCCTTAGATATTGCTTCATGTACACGCTTTGAAGCTTTTTCAATCATTGTTAAATGATGTGGACTATGTAATCTACTCATATCTGGGAATAAAAAGTCATTTACGGCCTCTTCTGTTACGATCTTTCTTTGGACTAATAATTCCTTCGTAATTGAGGATAAATTTTTCCCAGCCTCCAAATCTTCCAGTGATGGTTTGTTTTCATCATGAAAAATATTCCACTTCGCCTTGCTTGCTAACATCTACTCACCCCTATATCAATTACTATTATACAGCATAAATTGAAGGCTACAATTTTGTTAGCTTTTGTTTTACTTTTTTGTTGTTTCCGATGACAGATCAGGTGACTTTTTCTCACCTTTGATAGCCTTTTTGACATCGATCCCATGTTTGCTTAATAAATCTTCTAATTTTTTATTCGTTATCTGTAATGATTTGTTTTCCCGTTTTAAACGGAAGTATCTAAGACTACTTGCCATAGCTGTGATGACACCACCCATTAATACTGAAAACAGGATGACTAATATTAGGGGAGAGTGTCCTTGCCAAAATAAATAGTTCACATTCACAGCATCGACATTTGAAACCGCAAAGACAGATACAATGATAA
>Ga0209487_1000729_pt1 | contig 29134 bp, 20 predicted proteins | sample Poulit2012_FD_187524 | JGI IMG/M metagenome (GOLD analysis project Ga0209487, IMG submission 187524) | Agricultural soil microbial communities from Georgia to study Nitrogen management - Poultry litter 2012 (SPAdes) (version 2) | ecosystem: Environmental > Terrestrial > Soil > Agricultural land...
TCAGTGGCTGGCGGGCGTTGTGGCGAAAATGCCGGCTGTCGCGCTGGCTGCCCAGCAGGCGATGCAGGGTGATGGCTTCGTGGGGAATGGCGCCGATAAGCGCGTCATCCAGCCCGGCCAGGCGCAGCCGATCAAATGCACCGCTGATGGATTCCGACAGGCGCGCGGCGGCCTTGCCGGTGGGGGCCGCCAGGCGGATGGTCAGCCGCCTGCCTTCCTTTTGCGCAAGCATTTGATGCAGGGCCAAAAGCTTGACCACCGTGGTGGTCTTGCCGGTGCCCGGGCCGCCGGTGATGATGCCAAAACGGCTGCGGCCGGCCAGGGCACAGGCCAGCTTTTGCCAGTTGGTGGCGCCATGCAGCGCGTGCTCTTCCTCTTTGGGAAAGAGCCTGGACAGGGGCTGCGCCAGATCGGGCCCGTGGAGCACCTCGCGCGCGCAGCGCTGCCGGATGCTTGCGGCGATATCGGTTTCCAGCTGCCAGTAGCGGTGCAGGTAGACCGAGTCTCTGTCCATGACCAGCGGCCTGCTGCCGTCTGCGGCCAGCAGAGGGTTGTTTTCCAGCAGCTCTGCCGAGCTGGCTTGGGGCAGGCCGTGCCTGCTGGCATGCTCATTCAGCAGCTTTATGGGCAGACACAGATGGCCGTCGCCCAGCTGGCGGCTGACCAGCGCCGCCAGCTGACACTGCGCCGCTGTGGCGTCGGGAAACTGGCGCCCGAGAAATTCGGCCAGCGCCGAGTCCACGGGTCGCAGCGCGTCGTCTGTTTGCAGGTTTTCCGGCATCATCGGAACAGGGCCTCCATCTCTTCAAGCAGATCGGTGCGCGGCTCAATGAAGAACAGGCCGCGCGTGTCGGGATTGTCCAGGCCGCGCAGGAAAAAGAAGGCGCAGCCGCCCAGGTGCTGTTCCGGGTCGTAGCCGGGCAGCCGCTGGTTCAGCAGGCGGTGCAGGGCCTGCTGGTAGATCAGCCCCTGCAGGTCGTAGCGGCTGGCAATCACGGCACGGCGCAGCTGTTCGTGGCCGTAGGCAGCGTCACTCCAGCCCAGGTGGTTGGACTTGTAGTCGAGGACGTAGTATCTGCCGTCATGCTCGAACAGCAGGTCGATAAACCCCTTGATCATGCCGTTGAGGGTCTGAACCGGCAGGCTGCGCGCGCCGGGGCCGGGCAGGAACTGCGCCGTGAGTTCATTGAGGCGGCCGATATTGACGTGGTCGGTGCGCATCCAGAACTCTGTCTCCGACAGGTTGGAGGCCGTGGCGGCCAGTGATGTTTGGCCCGCGCCAAAGCGCAGATCGGCGGTCAGCGCCTGCGCCAGCCACGCGCTGATGAAACCCTGGCGCTCGCGCCACGGGTCGGCGTGGCAGCGCAGCCCAACCAGCGTCTTCAGGCTCCGGCCGTCATTTTCCAGGACGCGGGCAAAGCCCTGCTCCCAGCTGTCTTCAAACAGGCCGTGCAGAAGATTGCCCACGTGCGGGCCGCGGGGGAAGGTGTGAAACGACAGCGGTGCGTCCTCGTGAAGCGGTGTATCCGTATCCGCGTCCGATTCAATCTCGTCATGGCGCTCGTCCATCACGGTATGCAGATGCTCTCCGCGGCGGCTGACCATGCCGGAATAGCTGGTTACCCGCCAGAAGCGCGGCGGGCGCAGCGGACGCACAAGCTCGTCTTCAGCGGCCAGCGGCGGCAGCGAATCATTCGCCTGGGGAAAGCCTTCGATGTCCGGAAGCCGGTCGTCGAGAATACTGATTTTTCCGCCGGATTCCTTTTCAAGCCCGGCCAGGCGTTCCGCAATTTTTTTCCTGTTGTTGGCCGTAGCCCTGTCGGTGCCCATCAGCAGCCGTCCCAGTGAGCTGGTTTCCAGCTGTCGTACCCCATAGTGGGAATTGCGCATCAGGCCAATCCAGCAGCTGTGGCGGGCACGGGTGATGCCGACGTAGAGCAGGCGCATTTCCTCGTCAATGTCTTTTTCCCAGTTGGCGCGTCCTGCCAAGCCGGCAAAGGGCAGCATCACCACCGGAAATTCCAGGCCCTTGGCCTTGTGCAGGGTCATGATCTGCACGCGGTTGCGTTCATTTTCCAGCCGCACAAGGTTTTCATCCTGGTCGCCGTCATCGCCGCCGCGGGCCACGGCGCGTCGGTAAAAAGCCAGCTGGGCGCTGATGCTTTCGCGGGTACGGGCCGCCTGCTGCAGCAGCTCGGCCAGATGCAGGAGATTGGTCAGCGCGCGCTCGCTGCCGTTGCGGCGCGGCAGCTCCAGGTCATGAACAAGCCGGTGCAGCATGGGCAGGGGGCCGTGGTCTATCCACTGCTGCCTGAAGCGTCGGAAACGGCGCAGCATTTTTTGCAGCTCTATTTCATTGTTCTGCAGCGTGTGATGCTCCTGCCACGACCAGCCCAAAAGCCGGCTGGCCAGGGCCGTGCGGATCAGGTCCGAATCACCTGGTCGGGCAATGGCGTTGAGCAGAGCCAGCAGGTCGGCGGCTTCAGGGGTGTCATAAACGTTGTTTTTGTCGGACAGAAACACCGAGTCAATTTGCAGCCTGGCCAGTGCTTTGCGAAGGTCGTTGGCTTGATGGTGGCTGCGCACCAGCAGGGTGATGTCCTGCGGCTGCAGCGGCTGCGGCTCATGGTCGCTGCCGGGCCGGCTGATATACAGCTGGCCCCTGGTTGACTGCCCAAGCAGCTGAGCGACGCGGCGGGCAAAATGATCGGCCAGCAGGGGGGAGGCATCACCGGCGCCCGGGACAGAATCGGTGTCGAGATGGCAGATATGGAGCGCAGCGCCGGCCGGCTCACCGTTTACGTGCAGCGCCTCGCGGCTGCTTTCGTCAATTTGCGGGCTGCTGACGGCGTGGAAGCGGATGGCGTCGCTGTTGAAAATGCCCGCCGGGCGGCCGCCGTTTTCCGGCTCCAGCGGCGAGCTTTCAAACAGGTGGTTGCAGGCGGCAATCATGCCCGTGCTGGAGCGGTAGTTGACGGCAAGGGTGTAGCGGCGTTCGGCGGGCGTGTCTTGCTTGGCATTGATATAGGCTTGAATATCGGCGCCCTGAAACCCGTAGATTGACTGCTTGGGGTCGCCAATCATCAGCCAGGCGTGGCTTTTGTCGTCAGCATCGGCGTACATGCGGCTGAAAATTCCGTACTGCAGCCGGTTGGTGTCCTGAAACTCGTCGATCAGCGTGCACGGCCAGGTGGTGCGCAGCTGGCGGGCCAGCTCGGCGGCCTGCGGGGAAATATCCATATCCAGCGCGCGGGCCAGCGATGAGATCATGCTGTCGTAATTCAGGGTTGAGTTCAGGCTGAGCTGGCGCGCCTCCTCGGCCGCAGTCCATTCGGCGGCATGGGCCAGAAAGTCGTCGAGCGGGAGTTTGGTTTCTTCCCTGAACTGCAGATAATCCTGCAGCGCCTGCAGAGGAGCAGTGAGGTTGTCGGGCAGGGGCTGCTCCTGGTCTTTGCGCCACGCCAGTCCGTCCGGCGTGAAAAACTCGAGATCCGCTTCGTCGCAGGGTTCGCCGGCCATGAACTTGTCCAGCGCGGCGCGCCGGCCGTGAGTGTAGGAGCGCTTGTCCAGCTTCTTGCCTTCCAGCATGGCGTCCAGCCAGTCATTCAGCCATTGCTGCTGCTCGCCCAGCAGGCGTGCCGCGGTCCGGCGGGCCTGCGGCAGTTGTTCAAAAGACGCTACGGCACGCGCAACGGATTCGGGCAGGGATGCCTGCTCGGGCAAGTTGGCAGGCGCGCCCGGCCGGCTGGCCGGATGGCTGCCAATGGCCTTTGCCAGCTGGGCGGGCGTGCGCATGCCGGCCTCGTCCAGCACTTCGGTCAGAGCTTTGGAGGCGGGCTGCACAAAGTATCGCCAATAGTCTTTCAGGGCCTGATCACGCAAGGCGCTTTGATCTGTTTCCACATCAAGCTCAAAGTTCTGGCCGGCGGCAAAGGCAAAGCGCTTGAGCGCGCGCTGGCAAAACCCGTGAATGGTGTAGATGCTGGCCTGGTCCATTTGGCGGCTGGCGGCCAGGCAGCGGCGGGCGGCTTCCTGCTGGTTGGCGGTGCGGTCAAGCAGCTCGCGCATGAAGTCATCGTCTGCAGCCGGCCGCTTCTTGCCGGCAAACAGCGCGGCGGCTTCGGCCAGGCGCTGCCGTATGCGCTCGCGCAGCTCCTGGGTGGCGGCCCGGGTAAAGGTCAGCACCAGAATGCGCTCGGGTGTCAGTCCGTCGGCAAAGGCGGTGTTGTCGCCGCCCACCACCAGGCGCACGTACAGGGCCGCCAGGCTGTAGGTCTTGCCGGTGCCGGCACTGGCCTCAATCAGCGCCCGGCCGCACAGCGGCAGGTTCAGCAGGTCAAGTGGTTTCATGTTGTCGGTCATTTGTTCCCCCTGTCGCCGGCCAGGGCCGCATCCAGCATGGGCGCATACAGCTTGTTTGCCCAGTGGCGAAACGCAGCGCCATCATCGCCCCATAGCTCATCGAAATCTTTAAAGGCGCGAATTGTCTCCGGCTTTTGATCATCGCCAAACTGGTTGTGTTCTTTTTTGCTTTTAAATCCTTTACGGGCAGAGTTTTTAGCTTTTGCAAGTGCATCGTTTGGCAGGTTACTTGCGTTGCCCCCAGAATTGTTCTTTATCTTTATAAACGCGGCTCCTGCTTTGGGGGCTAGCGGCAATGGAGACTGTCTGGCTTCAATATAAACAGCAAAAATACTGTTGAGCTCCGTCACGGCAGCATCTGGATCAAGGGCTTCAAAACTTATGCTCTTATCCTTGCCAACCAAAAAGCTTGTCACCGGGATGCCCATGGCGCATGCTGCCAGATGGCTGATCCATGTCTCAGCCAGTTGGTCAGGTCTGTAGTTGCCTTTCCAGATACCGCTGGCAGTGGTCATAACCTGAATATTCTCGCCGCCCGGCTTTTCCCAAAGGTTTGACAGGTGCCCCCGCAGCTGGCTGTGGATACCACCTGCACGGATTTCAACTTCAACAGTTTGCGGGGCCAGTGGTGTGGCGCCGGCCCTCATCAGCTCGGTCTGCTCGTGAATTTGCGCCGCCTCGTCGGCCGTTTGGAGCAGCGCTTTTTCGCCAAAATATCCGGCGGGAAGCGTGCCGGACCGGATTGTTGCCCATTGCTGGATTGGAAGATTGTCTTCAAGGCTTTTCAGCAGCGTGTTGCGCACCGACCACAAATCCAGGTTGCTGGCCTCAAAGGCCTCTTCATCGTCGTCCTCATCCTCCACCCGCGGCAGATATACGTTCAGGCTGTCGCGGAAAAACACCCGCGCGGGTGTTTTGATCAGCTCAATCAGTTGGTCGATGGCGACGGATTCCAGATCGACGGGCAGGGGCAACGGTTCGGCGACATCCCTGTGCTGTGGCCTTTTGGCATGCATGGCCCGCCATTCAAGCGCGTGGGTGCGCGGCGGTTCAGGCTCTCCCGCATGGCCGGCCTGTTCAAAATAGGCCCGGCTGAACGGCGCCAGCGGCCATTCTCGGGTCAGCGCCCGGCTGGCTGATTCGGCGCTGTCCGTTTGCCAGCAGGCATCAATATAATCACGCAGCTGGCTGACCAGCGTGGACGGCTCCCGCTCGCTGCCATCGGCAATGCTCTTGCCCACCCAGCTGATGGTCAGGCTGTCGCGCACGCTCAACAGGGCTTCCAGGAACAGGTACTGGTCGTCGCCGCGACGGTCGCGGTCGCCAGCCAGGTAGTGCCCGTCCATAAGGTCAAAGTCGGGCGCGATCTGCTCGCGCGGGAAGTCCCCGTCGTTCATGCCCAGCAAAAACACATGCCTGAAGGGCAGGGCGCGCATGGGCACCAGGGTGCAAAAGGTGATGCCGTTAAAGCTCAGGCGCTGGGAAGCACCGCTGGTTTCCATCTTGTCGAGCCAGCCCGAACGGGCCTGGGCCAGCGTCAGCGGCTGGGCCAGACCGGCGTTTTCGCAGTCGGCCAGCCAGTCGTTGAGGGCGCGTTTCATGGCGTGAATGATTGCTGCATCTGCCTCATTGCGCATGACAAAAAAATCATCAAGCAGCCGGCTGAAAAGCACGTCCCAGCCGCTGTTTTCTTCAGCGGCATGCGGGGGGCGGGCCTGACGGGCAAGCTCTTTTCGCCAGTGGTCGAGCAGGTCGAGCATTTTAATCAGCCTGCCAAGCAGCGCGGCCGGCTTGTCGGTCACCTCGTCAATGGCCAGCCCGTCAATTACCGGAAGTGTGTCTGTTTGGCCCCAAACCGGCGCGCTGCCGGCGCAATAGCCGGCCAGCAGGCGGTCCAGCCCCTGGCGCCAGGTGTTGCCAAGCCAGCTGTCGGCAGCGGTTTCGGCACCGAGAATCTGCGCCTTGTGGGCCGGGTCAAGTCCCCAGCGAATATGGGCCTCGTCCATCCATTTCTTCAGCTGCTCCACGCCGGCTTCATCCAGGCCGAAGCGGGCGGCAATGGCCGGCTGTTCCATAAGGGCCAGCAATTCGCTGGCGGCAAAGCGCGCCTGCGGCAGATTGAGCAGCCATTCCAGCGCTTCGAAAAGCGCGTGTCCGGTCAGCGCGTTGCGGTCGGCAATGGAAAATTCCAGGCGGCGCCTTTCCCTGGCGCTGTGGCCGTCAGCCCCGGCCGCGCGGTGGGGGTAGCGATTGAAGACGGCCTCAATGTGGGCCGCATAGGTTTCAATGTCGGGCACCATGACCACCACGTCGCGGTAGTCGAGGCTTTCATCGGCCGCAAAAAGATCCAGCAGGCGATCGTGCAGAACCTCGACCTCGCGCTGGACGCTGTAGGCCGGATGAAAGAAAACCTGCGGTTTGTCCGGCAGAGGTTCGGGCAGCGGCGGCGGAGGCTCATTGAACTGCATGGCCCGCTGCAGCCGGGTCGGAATGCCGTCGTTACTCCTTGTATCGTCTGTTTCCATATTGCCGGCTTCGGGCGCGGGAAAGGCCTGGCCTTCGCTGACGTTAAGTTTTTTGCTTTCGGGCTGGCGGTCGTATTCCACTCTAAGCAGGCGGGCAAAGTCCCGGCCGCGGGCGCCCCAGGCGTCCAGCAGGGGGTGGGTCAGCGGCTCGTCGGGCGAGGGCAGCTCCCAGAATTCCTCGCAGGGGTTGAGCACCAGCATGATGAGCTGGCAGTGGTCGGCCAGCAGATAGAGCGTCTGCAGAAGCTGTGCCGGCAGCGAATTGATGCCGAACAGAAAAATGCGGCGCGGCAGGCCGGAAAGCGCGGCGCTTTTCAGCGCCTTTTCCAGATCCTGATACAAATGCGCCCGCGAACGATGCTCGGGGCCAATGTCTGCAACCAGCGCCTGCCACAGCGTCATCTGCCAGGCCTCGTCCATGCTGAAGGCCGTGGACTTGTCGGGCGACTGGCCGAGGTCATTCACCAGCGTGCAGCGCCGCCCGGCCTCCCAGTCCAGCAGCCAGCGGCTGCGGTACAGCTGGTATTGATCGAACAGATCGGCCAGCCGGCGCGCCAGCTGGATGTGCCGAACCGGGTCGGGCGTGTCTTCTGCGCCGCAAAGAAACGCGCGCGGACGCTCAAAATCCGGGTCGCGCAGCAGGTCGGGCAGCAGCTTGAAGATGCGCCACTGCAGGCTGTCCTTTTCATACGGATCAACGTCGCCGGGCGCTTTTGCCAGGCCGGGAACCATTTGATACAGCTCGCCCAAAAACCTTGCCGGCAGCGGGTAGCGCACGCCGGCGGTGATGCCCCGGCTGTGCGCCTGGCGCAGCTTGAGCCAGTCGGCCATGCCCGGCGACTGCACCAGCACCACCTCTTCTTCCAGCGGCGAAAGCGGCTCGCGCCGGCACCACTCCACCAGCGCATCGGCCAGCGTTTCCAAATGATTGGAATGAACAATCCCCAGCCCTGTTTTCATGTCGCCTCCTTGCATCGAACAGTAGATGGTAGCCGGTTGGATGTCATGATGTGTCGCACACTCGTTGGGCTGTTGGAGGCTGGCGCTGGCCCGGCAAAAGAGAGGCGAAAACATCGTTATCCAGGCGTGGGCAATATGACAATTCAGTACAATCGGTGGATTCCGGGCATTGAGATGGGCTGATTGAAGGCCCATACCGAAATGGTTGCATTTGGGTTTGCAATTTGTCTGACTGCAACGTACAATGGCCAACTTGATTGCGGGGTGGAGCAGTCTGGCAGCTCGTCGGGCTCATAACCCGAAGGTCGCAGGTTCGAATCCTGCCCCCGCTACCAGGTTTTTGGACAAAGACTAAAAAAAGCCCCTGGTCATAGGGGCTTTTTTTGTTGTTGCGCCAGATTGGGTGATGGTTTGGTTTAAAGGGTTCTGAACGAGCGGGATCCCTTGAGGAGCGCTGAAGTGTCTAGACGCAACAAGCTGGAAGCGCTGCTGGCGCCGCTGGTGGCCGACATGGGCTACGAGTTTGTCGGCATCGAGTACAGCTCCAACCCCAAAAATCGCCTGATCCGGCTGTTCATCGACCGGGCCGATGACGGCATAGGACTTGAGGACTGCGAGCGCGTCAGCCTTGAGGTCTCGGCGCTGCTTGACGTTGAAGACCCCATCAGCGGACAGTACACGCTGGAAGTGTCGTCGCCCGGTATCGAGCGGCCCCTGTTTGTCGGCGAGCATTTCGCCCGCTTTGCCGGCGAGACGGCCAGGGTTGCCATGCAGGCGCCGATTGACGGGCGCAGGAATTTCAAGGGGCGCATAGTCAGCGCCGATGATGAACACGTGGTTCTTGACGTGGACGGTGAGCATCACACACTGGTTGTGGCTGATATCCAGCGTGCGCATCTGGCGCCCGATCTGGATGCGTTGCTGGCCGAGGACAAGCGCTGAAAGCGCGCAAACCCGAAATGTGTAAATTTTAAGTATCGCGGAAAACTGGCAATCATGAGCAAGGGCAAGGAAATTCTGCAGGTGATCGAGGCGGTTGCCAATGAAAAGGCACTGCCGCGCGAAGTGATCTTCGAGGCCATAGAGGCGGCGCTGGCCTCGGCGGCGCGTCGCCGACATGCCGAGGATATCGATGTGCGCGTTGAAATTGATCGCAGCACCGGCGACTACGAAGCCTTTCGTCGCTGGGAAGTGATATCGGACGACGAGGAAGAGACCGAGCTGGAATCGGAAGACCGGCAGATTCGCCTGACCGAGGCGCGTCAGCACGATGCCGATCTGGAAGTGGGCGACTTTATTGAGGAGATCATGGAGCCGCCCGAGTTTGGCCGCATCGCCGCCCATGCCGCCAAGCAGGTCATTGTCCAGCGCGTTCGCCAGGCCGAGCGGGCCAAGGTGGTTGACGCCTACGAAGACCGCGTTGACGAGCTGATCAGCGGCCAGGTCAAGCGCACCGAGCGCGGCGGCATCATGCTCGATCTGGGCGAGAACGCCGATGCATTCATCCCGTCGCGGCACACCATTCCGGGCGAGTCGGTGCGGCTCAACGACCGGGTGCGCGGCTACCTGTACGAGGTGCGTCCGGAGGTTCGCGGCCCGCAGCTGTTTGTCAGCCGCACCATGAACGAGTTTTTGCTGGAGCTGTTCAAGCTCGAAGTGCCGGAAATTGGTCAGGAGCTGATTGAGCTCAAGGGCGCCGCCCGCGATCCGGGCCGGCGCGCCAAGATTGCCGTGCATGCGCTGGATTCACGCACCGACCCCATTGGTGCCTGCGTCGGCATGCGCGGTTCGCGGGTTCAGGCGGTGTCCAACGAGCTGGCCGGCGAGCGCATCGACATCGTGCTGTGGGATGAAAACCCGGCCCAGTTTGTCATCAACGCCATGGCGCCTGCCGAGGTGCACTCCATTGTGGTGGATGAGGAAACCCATACCATGGACATTGCCGTTGAGGAGGAAAATCTCAGCCAGGCCATCGGGCGCGGCGGGCAGAATGTGCGCCTGGCGTCCGAGCTGACCGGCTGGACCCTCAACGTCATGACGGTTGAAGAAGCGGCGCAGAAAAGCGAAGAGGAAGCGCAGACCTATCTTGAAATGTTCAAGACCCAGCTTGATGTTGATGAGGAGCTGGCCGAGATTCTTGTGCAGGAAGGCTTTACCAGCATTGATGAAGTGGCCTATGTTCCGGAAAGCGAACTGCTGGAAATCGAGGACTTTGATGAGAACATCGTCACTGAACTGCGCCAGCGCGCTCGCGATGCGCTGCTGACGCAGCTGATTGCCGCCGAAGAGCAGCTTGACCAGAACAAGCCGGCGCAGGATCTTCTCGATCTTGAAGGCATGACGGATGCGCTGGCCTTTCGCCTGGCCGAGCAGAACATCCGCACGCGCGACGATCTGGCCGAATGCGCGGTTGATGAGATCGAGAACCTCAAGGGCTTTGATGCCGAGCTGGCGGCCGACATGATCATGAAGGCTCGGGCGCACTGGTTTACTGAAGAATAAAGAGATTCGAGGAAACTACATGTCTCAGGTCACAGTTACACAACTTGCCGAAGTATTGGGCGTTGAGGTCGATCGCTTGATCGAGCAGCTCAATGAGGCGGGCATAGCGGTTGAAGACCGTGACGCTTCGGTGACCAATGAAGACAAGATCAAGTTGCTGACCTATTTGCGCTCGAGCCACGGCAAGAGCTCAAGAAAGGACGCCATGCAGCCCGGGCGGGTGACGCTGACGCGCAAAAGTGTCAGCGAGCTGAAGGTTCCGGCCGGCGGTGCCGGGCGGACCCGCACGCGTGGCGCCGCGCCCTCGCGCATGGTCAATGTGGAAGTGCGCAAGCGTCGCACCTACGTTCGTCGCGGTGATATTGCCGAGCAGGAGCAGACGGACCCCGATCGCGAAGCGGCGCAGAAGGCGCTGGAAGAGTCCAGGCGTCAGCGGGAAGAAGCCGAGCGGCTCGAGCGCGAGGCCGAGGAGCGTCGCCGCCAGGAAGCCGAAGAGCTGGCCAGGCAGGAAGAGGAAGAGCGCCGCAAGCGCGAAGCCGAAGAGGAGGCACAGCGCAAGGAGGCCGAGGAGCAGCGCAAGGAAGACGAGCGCAAGCGTGCCGAAGCCCAGGCGCTTAAACGGGTTGAAGAGAAGGTGGCGCGCGAGGCGGCCAGGAAGGAAGCTGAGCGCAGGGCAGCCAGGGAGCGCGGCGAAAGGGCCGGTGCTTCCACCCGCTACGGTCGCGAGGAGCTGAGCATAGGGCGCAAATCAAGGCGCCGCCGGCCCAAGCGCAAGGGTGGCGAACGCGCGGCACGCGTGGCCGGAGCCGTCAGCGGCGAGCACGGCTTTCAAAAACCGACCGCTCCGGTCAGGCGCGAAATTGAAGTGCCCGAAACCATTACCGTGGGCGATCTTGCAAGGCTCATGGCCGTCAAGGCCGGAGACCTCATCAAGACCCTGATGAACATGGGCACCATGGTTACCATCAACCAGCCTCTTGACCAGGACACCGCCATTCTGGTGGTTGAGGAAATGGGTCACGAGGCCCGTCCGGCCGAGGAGCAGGATATTGAACAGGCGCTGGTGGCCGAGGAAACCGACGACGATGTTGAAGAGACGACGCGTCCACCGGTGGTGACGGTCATGGGTCATGTCGACCACGGCAAGACCTCGCTGCTCGACTATATTCGCCGCGCCAAGGTTGCTTCCGGTGAAGATGGCGGTATTACCCAGCACATTGGGGCCTATCACGTCACCACCGACAATGGCGTGGTGACTTTTCTGGATACGCCGGGCCACGCGGCCTTTACGTCAATGCGGGCGCGCGGAGCCCAGGCCACGGATATCGTCATTCTTGTTGTTGCAGCCGACGACGGCGTCAAGCCGCAAACCAAGGAGGCCATTCAGCACGCCCGTGCCGCCAAGGTGCCGCTGATTGTGGCGGTCAACAAGATCGACAAGCCGGAAGCGGATATCGAGCGGGTAAAATCCGAGCTGGCCGCCGAAGAAGTTGTTCCCGAAGACTGGGGCGGTGATGAAATCTTTGTGCCGGTGTCCGCTCTCAGGGGCGATGGCATTGACGACCTGCTTGAGGCAGTTTTGCTGCAGGCCGAAGTCCTTGAGCTCAAGGCCGGTGCCGAGCGCCGCTGCCGCGGCGTGGTGGTTGAGTCCTCGCTTGACCGCGGGCGCGGGCCGGTGGCGACCGTGCTGGTGCTCGACGGCACCCTGCGCCTGGGCGACACCATTCTGGCCGGCGAGGAATTCGGCCGCGTGCGCGCCATGTTTGACGAGGGCGGCAACGCCATCGAAGAGGCCGGGCCGTCGATTCCGGCCGAGGTTCTGGGCCTGTCCGGCGTGCCCGATGCCGGCGACGACGTGCTGGCGGTGGCTGATGAAAGAATGGCCCGCGAAGCGGCCGAGCAGCGCAAGCAGTCGGCGCGCGAAGGGCGCCTGGCCGAACGACAGGCCGCCAAGCTGCAGAGCCTTTTTGACCAGATGGGCGAAAGCGGCGGCGAGCTTCAAACGGTCAATCTGGTCATCAAGGCCGATGTCCAGGGCTCGGTTGAGGCGCTCAGCGATGCGCTCACGCGCCTGTCCAACGAAGAAGTGCAGGTCAGCGTCATTGCCTCCGGTGTTGGCGGCATCAATGAATCAGATGCCGCGCTGGCGCAGGCATCTGACGCCATCATCATCGGCTTTAACGTGCGCGCCGACTCGGCCGCCCGCAAGATCATCCAGGAAGCTGACCTGGACCTGAATTACTACAGCGTCATCTTTGAGGTCATCGACGACGTCAAGAAGGCCATTTCAGGCCTGCTGGGCACCGAAACGCGTGAGGAAATCATCGGGCTGGCCGAGGTCAAGGACGTGTTCCGCTCGTCCAGGCTTGGCGCTGTGGCCGGCTGCCTGGTGGTCGATGGCGTGGTCAGGCGCAACAACCCCATCCGCGTGCTGCGCGACAATGTGGTCATTTTTGAAGGCGAGCTTGAATCTCTGCGGCGCTTCAAGGACGACGTCAACGAGGTTCAGTCAGGAACCGAGTGCGGCATTGCCGTCAAGCAGTACAACGACGTCAAGGTGGGTGACCAGATCGAATGCTTCGAGCGCGTCGAAGTACAGCGCAGCCTGGACGACTGATGGGCGCGCCCAGATCCGAACGGGTGGCCGGACTGTTGCGTCGCGAGCTGGCGCAGATTCTGCAGCACCAGTTTGAATATGATATTCCGCGCGGCCTGATGGCGGTGACCGATGTGGAAGTGGCCGGCGATCTTTCGCACGCCAGGGTATATGTATCGGTGCTGGAAAGCGATCAGTCCGACGACATCATTGCTTTCCTGAACGACCACGCCGGCGCGGTCCGCCACGAACTGGGCAAGCGGGTTCGCCTGCGCATCATTCCAACCATCCGGTTTTTTGCCGACCGCTCATCGGCCACCGGCCAGAGAATTGAACAGCTGCTGGCGGCGGCCAAAAAGAAAAAATAGCCGCCCGCATTCACTCATGAATGTCAGCCCCGACCCGTCGAGTTGTTCATGAATACAGACGGTATACTTCTGCTGGACAAGCCAACAGGCCTGTCTTCCAACCAGGCTTTGGGCCGCGCCAAACGTGCGCTTGGCATTCGCAAGGCGGGTCATGCCGGAACCCTCGACCCCATGGCCTCAGGCCTTCTGGTGCTGTGCTTTGGTCAGGCAACCAAGGTGGCCGGGTATCTGCTGGAGGCCGACAAGTGCTACGAGGCCACTGTTCGTTTGGGGGTTTCCACCGACAGCGGTGATGCCGAGGGAACGGTGCTGGAAACGCGGCCGGTGCCGGGCTTCAGCGCCGAAGAAATCGAGGCGGTGCTGGACAGATTCCGCGGGGCCATTGAGCAAATACCCCCCATGCACTCGGCGCTCAAGCACAAGGGCAAGCGGCTCTATGAGCTGGCCCGCCAGGGAAAAACGGTTGAGCGCAAGCCGCGCGCCGTCACCATTCATGCGCTGGCGCTGACCGGCTTCCGTGAAAAAGAGCTTCAGCTGACCGTGCACTGCTCCAAGGGAACGTATATTCGCAGCCTGGCCATGGATATTGGCCGGGCCCTGGGTTGTGGTGCCCATCTGACCGCGCTGCGCAGAACCGCCAGTCAGCCGTTCGAGCTGGCAGCGGCCGTCTCGCTGGATGGGCTTGAGGCCCTTGCGGAAGACGCTGCCCGCCGACTTTTGATTGCGCCGGACCGGGCGCTGCCTCATTTCCCCAAGATTACACTGGACGATAGGCAGGCAAGGCGAATCAGCCAGGGCCAGCGCCTGGCCGACATTGAGGCCGGGCATTCCGGCCTGGTGAGAATATATGGCGCACAGCGGTTTTTGGGGATTGGAGAAGCCGATGGCCGCGGCCGGCTGAAGCCGGTGCGTCTGTTTGTTTCAGGCTGATTTGTTTCGGGCCGGTTTGTTGCAGACGGAGTCGGCCGGAGGCGTGCCGGCCGATGCAAAAGGCATTTTCCGGACGGCCTGGTCAGTTGCGCTGATAGCGCTTGAGATCCTCGTCATCGGGTGCCTGTTCCGGCTGCTGAAATACCTGCCCGGCAATGATGTCCAAAGGCTGCATGCCAACCAGCTGCCTGACCTTGCCCTGCTCGTCGCGAAACATGATGGTGGGCGTGGCGTGAGCTCCGGTGGCATTCATCAGCCGGTTGTTTGATTCGATGCGTTCTTCAAGGTCGGCCGGCAGGGGATTGAGCGGCGCAATGCCGCCATCGGCATGGCTGGACTCATGCTGGAGCAGGGCAGCGGACGGATCATCGGCGGCCATGATGGCGGCCGACTTGTTGGTGCTGTCGGGGCGGATGACGCCCACCATGATGTGGCGCAGCTGCGCCTGCTCGCCCACATAGGGACGGGCAGCGCGCCAGAAGGCGTTGCAGTAGGGGCAGTTGGGGTCGGTGAACACGTACACCACGCGCTCGGCGTTTTCATCGCCGTCCAGCACCCAGTCGGCCTGCTCGAGATCATCCCAAACAGCGTCCAGATCCGGTCCGGACACATGAGATGCGGCGTGCTCCTCGGTCAGATTGTTGCCGGCGACATCAATCATTTGCCCGACAATAATGTTGTCGCTGCCGGGCACGGCGTACAGGATGACCGGCTGGCCGTTGGCCTGCCCGGCATATCCGACCAGTCCGTCGGGCGCCTCAAATTCCTTTTCGATGATCAGCCCGCGGGCTTCCAGCGATTCCAGGGCGGCCGGCCGACTGTCTGCGTGGGCGTACAAGGCGGCCATCAGCAAAAAGGCCAGCGCGACGAAACGGAAAACCTTCATTCTTTTGTCTCCAGTGTGAGTTTTTTCAGATGCCTTATGTGCTGGTGCAGCCGCGCACGCGACAGTTCACCCATGTGGGAATCACGCACGCGGCCGCTGGCATCCACAAACAGCGTGGTCGGCATGGCGCGTGCGCCAAAATGATCGGCCACTTCGGCAAACGGATCCTGCAGGGCATTTTCAAGCATCAGCTCCTCGGCATTTAAAAACTGCTGGACTGTTTCCGCCGCTTCGCGCTGATTGATGAAAATGACGTGAATATCCTTGTTCTTTTGCTGGGCCTGGGCCAGCACCGGCATTTCGCGCCGGCACGGCGGACACCAGGTGGCCCACAGGTTGATGACCATGGGCCGGCCGTAAAATTCCGACAGCGTGATTTCCTCGCCTTCAAGATTCTGCAGGTGAACATCGGGAAGCTCGTGCATTGATGCCAGCAGGCCGGCTGCCAGGCCCAGCCCGAGCCACAGCGCTGTGCCTAAAGCAACAGGGGTGATCAGCTGCGCCGGGCGCCGTGTGCGTATGCCGGCCACAATGGCAACCAGCCCGGCTGCCGCTGCACCTGCCCACGGGCTGTAGCCGTCCTGCCACAGGTAAAGCACGCTGGGCCAGTCGTGGCTGTATGCATCAAGGTTGGCCAGCACAAAAACGGCCCTGGCAGCAATAAGGCCGGCACCCAGTGCCAGCCACACGAACGGTTCGACCCGCTTTTTGGTTTTGCGTTCAATCAGCAGCGCAGCAACAATGGCGGCAAGGATTCCGGCAAGGAGAAAAACGGCTGAAAGCGGCAGCGCCAGCGGGCCGAGGGTTAGCGCCGGCATGGAAAGAGGTGTTTTTTCATGTCTCCTTCAGCATTGGGCCGGGCCAGCCCGTATTCAAATTTGTCGCTTTCAGTATTCAGATTTCAGTTTTCAGTTCTCAACCGGGTTTTTGGACGCGCTCAGTCTGACCTTGACGCGGTTGTCCACGTGCGGCTCTATGGCGGCGCGCAGCGGGGTGATCAGCTTGAAGGGTGCCGCCAGGATATGACCCGAGCTCAGCCAGCGGTCGCCGCCGGCCACATCCATCACCACCCCGCCGGCCTCCTGGACGAGCAGGGCGCCGGCCGCAACGTCCCAGGGCTTGAGGTTGAGTTCCCAGTAGGCGTCAAGGCGGCCGCAGGCCACATAGGCAAGGTCCAGGCTGGCTGCACCGATGCGGCGGATGTCTTCAACCTTTGAAAACACGGCATCGAACATGCCCTGGTAGGCGTCCATGAGGCGCCGGGTGCGAAACGGAAAAGAGGTTGCGACAACTGCGCTGTCCAGTTCCTTGCGGCCTGAAACGCGAATGCGGCGGTTGTTCAGAAAAGCACCCTGGCCGCGGCTGGCGGTAAACATCTCATCACTGGCCGGGTTGTAGACCACGCCGGCCTCAAGCCGGCCCTCAACCTGCAGGGCAATGGAAATGGCAAAGTGGGCGATGCCGCGCAGGTAGTTGCTGGTGCCGTCAATGGGGTCGATGATCCAGACGTGATCCGAGTCGCCCGAAAGGCCCTGTTCCTCGCCCAGAATGGCGTGATCGCGGTGATGGCGCGTAATCCACTCGCGGATGATCTGTTCGCAGGCGCGGTCGACGTCACTGACATAGTCGTGGCGTGCCTTGCGCTCCACGGGAATGCTTTCCAGACGGCCGCGGTAGCGCATGGCCAGTTCGCCGGCCCGGTGGGCCGCTTCGGTTGCAATGTTGAGATAGGGGTTGTTCATTTAAGGCGTTTGAGCTCCGGATTCTGAACGGCAAGCATAAAGGATTGGCGCCCGGGGTTGCCGGACTTCTGCGGCAAAAGCCGGCCGGGGCGGCCGGAATGTTGCCGCAGCCAGTTTGTGCAGCGCCAAGCGGTTAAAATCAGCGCATGACAAGCGCCGCAGACAGAATTCGCATTGTGCTGGTGGGGACCACCCATGCCGGCAACATTGGCGCGGCTGCGCGCGCCATGAAGGTCATGGGCCTGCATCGCCTGTATCTGGTGGCTCCGCAGGGCTTTCCGTCCAGCGTGGCCACCGCCATGGCGGCCGGGGCCGATGATATTCTGGCCGCGGCTGCAGTGGTTGACAATTTTGGCGATGCCGTGGCCGACTGTCAGCTGGTAATGGGCACAACCGCCCGGCGGCGGTCCCTGCCCAAGCCCCTGCTGCCGCCTCGCCTGGCGGCCCAAAGAGCCGTGGACGAAAGCGTCCGTCACGAAGTGGCGCTGGTATTTGGACGCGAGAAAAGCGGGCTGAGCAATGATGAGGCCAGCCGCTGCAATGCCCTGATCAACATACCGACCAGCGACAGCTATTCGTCGCTGAACCTGGCCCAGGCCGTCCAGATCATGGCCTATGAAGCCCGCCTGGCCATGCTGGAGGAGCCGCCTTCGGAAGTGGCGCCGGCGGACTGGGAGCCGGCCGAAATCGGACGCCTGGAGGTTTTCATCGACCGGCTTGAACAATGTCTGTTCGACATCCGCTTTCTTGTTCCGGGCCAGTCAACCCGGCTGATGCAGCGCCTGCGCCGCCTGTTTTTGCGCGCCCGGCCAGACGACAACGAGCTCAACATTCTCAACGGCATTGTTTCAGCCATTCGGAGGACAGCAGATGAGCCCCCCCAGCGGCAAAAAAACTGAGCGTACACCGTCTGATGCCGACGGCTACCGCCGCATTTGGGATGCGGTGGCTGCCATTCCCTACGGCTGTGTGCTCAACTACGGTGCCGTGGCCCGGCTGGCGGGCTTGCCGGGGCGGGCCCGCATGGTCGGTCAGGCGCTGGGGCGGGCGCCCAAAAAGATGCAGCTGCCGTGGCACCGGGTGGTCAATGCCCAGGGGCGCATCAGCTTTCCGGCCGGCAGCAGCAAGGGCAAGACCCAGCGCAGGCTGCTTGAGGCCGAGGGCGTGGTTTTTGAGGACGGCAGAATAGACATGGTGCGGTTCAGCCCCGAACGCGCCATTGACCGCATGCTGTGGGGGCCGGGCGAGGAAAAGGAGCCATGAGTCTGGAAAGCGGCAAGCGGCGCGATGAAGTGATTGACCTGGCCTGTGAGCTGATGAGCCGCCGCTCGATCACGCCGGCCGATGAGGGCTGTCAGCAGCTGATTGGCCAGCGGCTTGAGGCGGCCGGAATGACGGTCGAGAACATGGACAGCGGGGACGTGTCCAATCTGTTTGCGCACCACGGCAGCGGGCGCCCGCACTTGATGCTGGTGGGCCACACCGACGTGGTGCCACCGGGGCCTGAAAAGGCATGGCGTTTCCCGCCCTTCGAGCCGACCATCAGCAGCGGCATGCTGTACGGTCGCGGGGCGGCGGACATGAAATCGTCGGTGGCGGCCTTTGTGCTGGCGCTTGAGAAGTTTCTTGCCGACCACCCCGATCATCCCGGAACGGTGTCAATGGTCTTGACGTCTGACGAGGAAGGACCGGCGGTCAACGGCGTGCGCACTGTGGTGCCTCGGCTTGAAAAGCGCGGCCTGCTGCCCGATGCCTGCCTGGTGGGCGAGCCTTCAAGCAGCGAGCGTTTGGGCGATGTCATGCGCGTGGGCCGGCGGGGTTCCATACAGGCGGTGCTCAGGGTTTCAGGCATTCAGGGGCATACCGCCTATGCCCGGGCCCGCGACAACCCCGCACACCGGGCCGGGCCGCTGCTGGCGGCGCTGGGCGCGCTTGAGTTTGATGACGGCGACGACATGTTCCCGCCCACCCGCCTGCAGATTTCCAATCTGCGCGCCGGCACCGGCGCCAACAACGTGACGCCGGGCGAGCTGGAGGTGCTTTTCAATATTCGTCACAGCCCCGCCACGTCGGCCCAGGAGCTCAAGGCGCAGATTGAGGCGCTGGTGGCCGCCCATGACCCCGGACCGTGGGCGCTGGACTGGGATATTTCCGGCGCGCCGTTTGGGCCGGCCACCGGCAAACTGCCGGAAGTCGTTGAACAGGCCTGCATAGAGATTCTGTCCACTGTTCCAAAGGCGGATACGGGAGGCGGCACCTCCGACGGGCGCTTCTTCGGGCCGCTGGGCATCCCGGTGGTTGAGCTGGGGCCGGTCAACGCCACCATTCACCAGGTGGATGAATGCATCGCCGTCGATGCGCTGTGCTTGCTGCCGGCCTTGTATGGCCGCATGATTGAAAGCATGCTGGTACGAGAATAGTGCATGCGTTTCATACTGATTGTGCTCATTGTTCTGCTGGTGATTCTTCAGGTGCAGCTGTGGAAGCAGTACAGTGAGGTCAGGCTGCTTCGTGAGCTGGTTGAGCAACAGCAGGAGGAAAACGGGCAGCTGGAACTGCGCAACGATGCGCTGGCCGCCGAGGTGGAAGACCTGCGCGCCGGGCTGGAGGCCATTGAGGAGCGCGCCCGCTCCGAGCTGGGGCTGATCAGGAAGGGCGAGCAGTTTTTCCTGGTGGTTGATCCCGAGGACGCCGAGCCCAGGGAGTAAGAGCGCCCAGCCAGACAGTCCTTGCACAAGGCCGGCTGCCGCCTGCCGCTCCGCAAGGAACTGTGCAAAACTCGCGCAATCCAACGCTTTGGACATGAATGAAATGGAACCGCCATGCACAAGAAAGCAACTGACGTCATCAGGATTTGTGCCGCCGCCGGCCTGCTGCTGCTGACGGGCCTGGTTGCGGCCGCTTCGCCCTTTGCCAGGCCCGGCCCGGATGCGGCCGCCATTTTCGGCGTGGTCGGCCAACAGAAAGGCGATGTTCATCCCGTGACCGTGGTCGCCATCAACGGGCGTGAAATTGTGCCGCGCGACACGTTTTGGGTTGAGCCGGGGCACTACACCTTCAGGGTCAGGCCCGCCATTGTCAATCCACGCGGCCTGAAGGCCATGCGCGGTCGGACTCGTCAGGCTTCCGACCTGAACATTATTGAACTCGATGTCGAGGCCGGCAAAACCTACTACCTTGGCGCGCGCACGACAGGCGAAGATCGCAGCAGGCCCTATTCCGTTGAGGTCTATCGCATTGTGGATACCGACCATTGACGGCCCAGGCTGAAGCATCTGGATTGACTCGGGACAGGGTGTTTGCCTGGGGCGGCCCGGCTGCCAGCGGGGTCATACGAACCCGCCCGGAAGACTTTGTGGTCAGCGAGGTTCTGGGGCACGAGCCCGACGGCCAGGGCGAGCATCTGTGGCTGTGGGTGACCAAGCGCGAACGCAACACAGTGGATGTGGCGGGCGATATTGCGCGCGCTGCCGGCGTGCGCGTCAACCGCGTTGGCTTTGCCGGGCTGAAGGACCGCAATGCCGTCACCCGACAGTATTTTTCCATCCATCTGCCCGGCGCTGAAGCGCCCGACTGGCAGGGCTGGAACATCGACGGGGTCGAAATTGAATCGGCTGTGCGCAGCGGCAGAAAGATCCGGCGCGGCCGACTGCGCGGCAATCGGTTTGAATTGGTTGTTCGCCAGCTGGACGGTTGCCTGGATACGCTTGAGCAGCGCCTGCAGAAGCTGCGCGATTGCGGTGCGCCCAACGGTTTTGGCGAGCAGCGCTTTGGCGGCAACAATATTGCCCGCGCCCGCGCCATGTTCAGCGGCCAGCTAAAGCGCCCGCCCTCGCGCACCAGGCGCGGGTTTTATCTGTCGGCGGCGCGCAGCCTGGTGTTCAACCACGTTTTGCTTGAACGCATTCGCCAGGGAAGCTGGAACCGGCTGATTGAAGGCGACCTGGCCATACTGGACGGCAGCCGCTCGTTTTTTGCCGCCGATGCCGATGACGCCGACCTGCAGCGCCGCTGCGATGAACTGGACATTCACCCCAGCGGCCCGCTGCCGGGCAGGGGCGACAGCCCGGCCGATGGCGAATGTGCCCGCATTGAACAGAAGGTTTTTGAAAATCACAGCGAGCTGATCGAGGGCCTGAGTCGTTTTGGGCTCAAACAGGAGCGCCGCCCCCTGCGCATGCGGGTGGCTGATCTGCAATGGAGTTTTCCCGACAGACAGGCCCTCAGGCTGAAGTTTGCGCTGGGCACCGGAAGCTACGCCACCGCCGTGTTGCGTGAGCTGCTCGACTACAGTCACACCTCTAGTCAAACGCCGCCACCGTCAGCCGGCTGAGCTCACCCCGTCTCTTTGCGCAAAGCGCCTGGCCAGCACGGCGCAGGCCATCAGCTGTATTTGGTGGAACAGCATCAGGGGCAAAATCATGGGGCCGATGATGGAGCCGCTGAAAAGCACCTGGGCCATGGGCACGCCCGAGGCCATGCTTTTTTTGGAGCCGGCAAACAGGATGGTGATGCGGTCTTCCATATTGAAGCCCAGGCGCAGGGCCAGCTGCCAGACGACAACCAGCACAATGGCCAGCAGCAGGCAGCAGGCCAGCGCCAGCGCGATCAGATCGCTGACGGGCACGACCTTCCACAGGCCACCGACCACCGAGGCGCTGAACGCGCTGTAGACCACCATGAGAATGGAGCCCTGGTCAACCGCGCGCACCAGGCCGGCATGGCGCGCAATCCACCCGCCCAGCCAGGGCCGCGCAAGCTGGCCAAGCGCAAAGGGCACGAACAGCTGCAAAACAATGTCGCCGACCGCGGAGGCATCAACGCCGCCATTGCTGCCGGCGTCCATCAGCCACAGCACCAGCAGCGGGGTGATGATGATGCCGACAAGGCTGGAGGCGGCCGCGCTGCAGATGGCCGCAGAAATATTCCCTCGGGCAATTGAGGTGAACGCAATGGAGGACTGCACCGTGGCCGGCAGCATGCACATGAACAGCAGGCCCTGATACAGCAGCTTTCCGGTCAGCGGCTGCAGAAGCGGACGCAGGGCGAAGCCCAGCAGGGGAAACAGCGCAAAGGTGCAAAAAAATACCAGCAGATGCAGTTTCCAGTGCGACAGCCCTTCCACCAGCGCCCTGCGCGACAGCTTGGCGCCGTGCATGAAAAACAGCAGGGCAATGGCGAACAGGGTCAGCCGGTCGACAATGGGCGCGGCCTTGCCGGTGGCCGGCACCAGCGCCGCGAGCACGACCATGGCGATGATGGCCAGCGTGAACCGGTCGAACAGCATGCGCAGATATTTCATGGCAGGCTCGCAGGATGATACAGCTGGCTACCATACGGCAAGCCGATCTGGCATGTGCAGGAAATTCCGGTGCCGAGCTGACGGGCGGGCACAGAGGCTTTCTGCTGCGGGCTACAATTGAACCATGGCCCGCCTGCTGATTGCCGATGACCATCCGCTGTTTCGTGCCGCCTTGCGCCAGGCGTGCGCGACGGTGGTGCCGGATGACGAAATTGTCGAGACCACAGCCCTGGACGACACGCTTCAGGTTCTGGACCGGGACGGCGATATTGAGCTTGTTCTGCTTGATTTGCGCATGCCCGGTGCGCGCGGACTGTCAGGGCTGGCGGCGCTCAAGGTGCAGTTTCCCGCGCTGGCGGTGCTGGTGGTTTCAGCCCATGACAGTCCAAGAGTCATTCGGCGCGTGCTTGATCACGACGCGGCGGGGTTTATTTCCAAACGTGCGGCCAGCAGTGAAATTCGTGCTGCGGTTTCGACCGTGCTCGAGGGGGGTGAGTGGATACCTCCGGATCTGGCGGCAGCGGTTGAAGCCGAGCCGGGCTCTTCGGCCGAAAGGGGCCATGCTGCGCGCCTTGGCCGGCTTACGCCCCAACAGTTTCGCGTGCTCAGGCTGGTGGCCGATGGCTTGCTCAACAAGCAGATTGCCGATCGCCTGGGCATTCAGGAACGCACCGTCAAGGCACATGTGGGCGCCATACTGGAAAAACTCGAAGTGCAAAACCGCACCCAGGCCAGCAATATTCTGCACCGGCTGGATGCACCCCAGGAGATGCTCTGAGCTGCACTTGGCATATTGCCGGTCGTTGTCGGCAATCGGGTGTTCCCGGATCAGGCGTCAGGCTGGCCTGGCAGCATTGGCGGCTCGTCGCAGCCACTGCCGCAGGGCCACGGGCTTGAGCGGCTTGTACAGAACCACCGCATCGGCTGCCTGCAGCGTTGCGCGCAGATCCGGGTCACGGTCGGCGGTGACTATGGCGGTTGGGACGTCCGTGTTGTGCTGGCGCAGCCTGCAAAGCACGTCCATGCCGGTCAGTCCTTCATCGAGGTGGTAATCAAGAATTGCTGCGTCGGGAGGCCACGGCAGCTCTTTCATTTCAACCATTCCGGCGCGTGCATGAACCTGCCAGCCCCATGATTCGAGCAGCCCGGTCAGCGCCTGGCGAGCGTCATGATCATTGTCGATTACAAGCACCCGTCCGGGCGCCAGCGGCTGTTCCCGGCTGCCGGCTGCCTTGGAGCGAGAGATGACTTGTTCAGGTTTGACAGAGGGCACAAGCACGAAAAACACGCTGCCTCTGCCGGGTTGGGAGCGCAGTCCCAGCGGGTGGTCGAGCAGTTGGGCCATGCGCTCGGCAATGGCCAGCCCCAGCCCCAACCCCTGGCCGGAGGCCTGTTTTCCGCGACGGAACTGCTGAAAAATCATCTTTTGCTCGGCAGCGCTGATGCCCGGGCCGCTGTCGCGCACTTCAATGCGCAGGTTGGGGCCGCTGTTGCGAACCGCCAGAAGAACGCGGCCACCGCCGGCATGGCGCAGCGCGTTGGCCAGGAAATTTTGCAGGATGCGGCGCAAAAGCTGCGGGTCGGAGCGGGTCCAGGCGCAAGTGGGGGCAAATTTCAGCGCCACGCCCTGTGCTTTTGCCAGCGCTGAAAACTCGACCTCAAGCGGCTCCAGAATTTCATTCAGGGCAAAGGTTCTAGGGCGATGTTCAATTTCCCCGCTTTCAAGAGAGGCAATGTCAAGCAGGCTGACAAGCAGGGTTTCGGTGACATCAAGCGCGTTGATCAAATGTTCGGCAACCTGGGTTTTCTTCTGTGCCTTAAGGGATTCCTGCAGGGTTTGTGAAAACAGCTGGGCGGCGTGCAGCGGCTGCAGCAGGTCGTGGCTGACGGCGGCCAGGAAATAACCCTTGGCTTCGTTGGCCTGTTCTGCGGCCCGTGTTGCCAGGGCGAGTTCATGGGTGCGTGCTTCAACGCGCTGCTCAAGCGTTTCGTTGATGCGCTTCAAGGCCGCCTCGGTTTGGCGAAAGCGGGTGACATCGGTAAAAGTGGCGACATAGCCGCCGCCGGGCATGGGGTTGCCGCGGATTTCTATGACGGCGCCGTGCAGCATGCGTTCGGACTGATGCCGGGTGCCGCGGCGCATATGCTCAAGCCGGCGCTGTACGGCCGCGTCCGCGTTTACCTTGCCGATCAGTCCGAGGCGGATGTTGTGGTGCATGAGGTCGGCAATGGGACAGCCGATGCGCAGCAGTCCGGAGGGGTAGTTGAAAAGCTCGGCATAGGGGCTGTTCCAGGCAACTACGCGCAGCTGGCCGTCGACAACGCAGATGCCCTGGCTCATGTTTTCCAGCGCAGCCTGCAGCACCTGCTGGTTGAATCGCAGGTCCTGGGCTGCCTCATCCACAATGGTGGCCACTTCATCCAGATCGGCCTGCCGGCGCTGATGAACAACTTCCAGCAGCAGGTGGGCCGATGATGCGCCAATGACGCCGGCCAGCTCGTGTTCTACAGCCGCAAGCAGCTTTTTGTCGGCGCGGCCCTGCTGTGGCGATGCAAAGAGCTCATTGACGCGTTCGGGCGGCAGAAAGCGCGCCGCCAGAGCGCGAAGCTGGTGGCTGCCAACGCCGTTTTTGGAGACGCCCAGCCTGGGCCGCCCCCAACGGCTTTGAGTCACCAGCAGCACGGTGGCCGCGTTGACCGCCAGATTGAGCGTCACTGCCCGGGCCATGCTGCTCCACTGGCCCAGACCCAGAAGCTGCGCAGGCGCCAGCCAGTGCCAGCCGCGCGGGCCATCGATCATCCATGCGGGTGGCTGGTTGAAAATTGATGGCAAAAGCACATAAAGCCAGGCCAGCGTGCCGGCAACAATGCCGGCGCTGACGGCGCGTGCGCCCAGGCGTGGGCGGTAGGCAGCCGCCAGCGTGGCCGGCGCCAGCCCCGCCAGCGCCGAGAATGACGTGGCGCCGATATCTGCCAGCGTGTTGCTGCCGGTCAGCAGGCGGCTGTAGGCCCAGGCCAGCAGCACTATGATCAGAATGGCAACGCGCCGCTGGGTCAGCACCGCGCCGCGCAGGTCGCCCTGTTCACCCCGCCCCCAGCCGGACAGAACATGCAGCGGGGCGACAAAGTGGTTGGCCACCATCAGGCTCAGCGCCAGGGTGGCGACCACCACCATGCCGGTGGCGGCGCTCAGTCCGCCCAGAAAGGCCAGCAGGGTTCCAACACCATGGCCTTCAAGCATGGGCAGGGCCAGAACGTACAAATCGGGCGAAACGCCTTGCGGACCAAGCAGGGCGTCGCCAAGGCGCGCCAGCGGCAGTATGGGCAGCGCAATGAGGATGAGATAGAGCGGGAACAGCCAGCGTCCGGTGCGTACCTGGTTGGCATCGCGGCATTCGGTGACCGCAACATGAAACTGGTGCGGCATGGCAAACATGGCCAGCGCCCCCAGCAGAATCAGCGTGGGAAAGCCGCTGGTGTCGGCAGCGACATTGCCGGCGGCGGGCAGATCAATATGAAGCCAGGCCGGCAGCACCAGAGCGGCAATGATCAGCATGGCGACCAGCTTGAAGGCCGACTCAAACGCAATGGCCAGGATCAGCCCGCGATTGTGCAGCATGGTTGACGCCCGGCGGGTGCCGAACATCATGGCGAAAACCGCCATGGCCAAGGCCACATACAGCGCGCTGTCCTGCCAGGGCCGCGGGCTGTCGGTGCCGCCATGCACGACCACGCTGAAGCTCATGGTGACCGCCTTGAGCTGCAGCGCAATATAGGGAATGATGGCCATGAGCATGACCGCCGTGACCAGCGCGGCCAGCCCGCTGTGGCGTCCCAGCCGGGCGCCGATAAGATCGGCCAGCGACGAGGCGTTGTGCTTGCGTGTCAGCTGAACCAGGCGCTGCATGAGCCCGCCGCCCAGAATATAAAGCCCGATGGCTCCGACAAAGGTTGGCGGCAGCCACCAGCCTGAACTGCTGGCCTGGCTGACCGTGCCGTAGAAAGTCCATGATGTGCAGTGAATGGCCAGCGACAGGGCGTAGACCAGCGCCCAGCGCCGTTTTAGAACGCCGGGGTGGCGTTCGCCGTAGAGGGCCACGCCAAAGAGAAGACCCAGCCACAGCAGGCCGGCGCCAATGACCATTGTCAGGCTGAGCATGCCAATATGAAATCCGCGCTTGATTGATGCTTCATGGCCGCTTGTTCACGGGAGCTGCGTTCAGAATACATGACGGGGCCCGAAAGGTTTTCAGGCTTTTCCGGGTGAGCCGGCCGCATTGCTAAAAATTGCTAAAACCCGGCCGTTGAAAGTGAAACGGCCCGCAGTGCGGGCCGTCTCGGTGCCGGTGGAGAAGTCCGGGCAAAATCAGAAAAAGTTGTAGCGGGCGCTGACGTAGTAGTTGCGCGGCCAGCCGTAAAACGCGGTCTGGATGTTGCCGACGCTTGAAAACTCCTGGGCATCGGTTTTGTAGACCTCGTCGGTCAGATTGCGCACCCCGGCGCGCAGCTGCCAGCTGCCGTCGGCCGAGTCGTACATGCCAAACAGGCCAACCAGCGTGTAGTCCTTTTGCATCAGCCCGGGGCGGTTATCGACGCTCAGCCAGGTGTCGTCGCGCCAGCTGACATCGCCGCCCAGGGTCAGCGCCGAGCTGTTGGGCAGGGTGAATGTCTGGGTGGCGGCCAGCCGGGCGGTCCACCTGGGCGAGAAGGCAACATGGTCATGCAGTCCGGCCAGGGATGGATCGAGCGCGGTGCGCGGGTCATCAAAGCGATCGTACTTGGCATTCAGATAGCCGATTTGTGTTTGCAGCCGGGTGCCCTGGCCCACAAACAGCGAGCCTTCAAATTCGGCGCCGTCCATGGTCAGCTTGGCGGCGTTGAGCACCGGAAAGCTGAATTCCGGAATGGGCGCATCGGGGTTGGTGATTGAGGATACGCGCGCCTGGAAGTCCTTGTATGTGCTGTGAAACACGTTGAAACCGGCGCGCGCTCGACCGTTGGCCGAACGGGTCTTGACCCCCATTTCGTAGGTCCACACAAACTCCGGATCAAATATGGGATTGTCGGCTTCCTCGGGCGAGTTGGCGCGGCCGTTGTAGCCGCCCGACTTGAAGCCGCGGTTGGCCGAAACATAGCCCATGGTTTGCGGCGTGAATTGCTTTTGCAGGCTCAGTGACGGCGTCAGGGCACTCCATGACTTGCCGGTTTTTGGAATGACCGCCTGCGGGTCTTCGCTGGCAGCGTCCAGCGGCGCACCAAACCAGGCCGAGGTGGTGCGGAAATAGTCCTTTTCCTCATGGGTGTAGCGCAGGCCGCCGGCCAGGCTCCAGTCGTTGCCAAAGCTCCAGTTGAAGTGACCGAAAGCTGCGTAGCTTGTGGTGTCCAGGTCATCTTCAATGGTGCGCAGGAAATCAATGGGAATGTCCATGAACGTCAGGAAATCATCGGCGTAGGCCTCCTGGTAGGAGGGCACCTTTTCGTTGAGATAGTACAGCCCGAATACGGCTTCGAGGTCGTCGCTGTTGTCGAACTGAAACTGGAGTTCCTGGCTGAACTGCTTCTGATCGAGCGAGACCAGCACATCGCCCAGCTCGAATTCGCTGGCGTCAATGTCTATGAACGCATCGGTATCGAGCTTGCGCCAGGCGCTGATGCTTTTAAACTGCCACTGATCATCCACATCCCAGTCCATATGAAGACTGGCGCCCTTGTGGATCAGCTTTTGACCCTGGTCCGGGCCGAATGAAGTGCGCGCGGTGTAGTCCCACTTGTCTGTTTCAGGCAGCAGGTGAATGCCAAGTTCACCCGTGGCCAGATCGGTGCTGACAAGAGGTGCCGTGGGCCGACCCATGGTCAGGTCGGTGTCCTGGTGGGTGTAGTCAAACGCCAAAGTGGCGGTAAAGCGATCGGTTGGGTAGTAGACCAGCTTGGCGCGTGCCGCCTTGGTGTCGTCATCGTTGAAGCGACGGCCGGTATCCGGGTCCTTGACGAATCCGTCGTTCTTGAAGCTGCCGATGGCGATGGAGCCCGACATGACCGAACCCAGATCGCCGCCCAGATAGGCATTGGTATCGATTCGTCCGTAGTCGCCCATGGTCAGCTCGACGCTGCCGCCGGTCATGTCTTCCGGGTTTTTGGTGATGACCTTGACCGCACCACCCGTCGAGTTTTTGCCGTAGAGGGTGCCCTGCGGGCCGCGCAGCACCTCGATGTGGTCAATATCAAACAGCCCCAGCAGGGCGCCATTGATGCGCGAATAATAGACATCGTCAACATAAAACCCGACGCCGGGATCGAAAGTCTGCAGCGCATCGGGCTGGCCGATGCCGCGAATGAAGATGTTGACGTTGGAAGACGACCCGCGGCCCTGGACAATGTTCAGGTTGGGCACCGCGCCCTGCAGGCCGTCAATCTTGCTGGCCTGCAAATCATCGAGATCTGAGGCGCTGAATGCACTGACGGCCACCGGCACCTCGTCAATGCTTTCCGTGCGCCGTCGGGCGGTGACCTGGATGTCTGACAGCTCGGCCGTTTCGTTCCGGTCTTCTTCGGAACTGCTGGAGCCGGCCTGCGCCACGGCCGCATGCGGCATGAACAGGGCAGACGATATGGCAAGTACAAGAATCTGGCGTTTCATCGAAGGAACCCTCAACAGTCAAGGCTTTTTTGAGGCAGGCAAGGCTGCATGCCCGCCAAGTCTGGCCAGATTCTAGGCAAAGCCCCCTGTTGTGGCACTTGTACCTTGGTCCAGTACCCTGGCTGCCGCTGCCCTGCACATACTCGTTGCCGAACGGACTGTCGGCAATCTGCCGGCCATTCCAGTGGTGCAAAGTTGACAGGAGAGCCCATGTCCTTGCTGATTGTTCTGGCTGCGCTGAGTTTTCTCATGCTGGCAGCCTACCGTGGTCACAGCGTCATTCTCATGGCCCCGGTGGCCGCCCTTGGTGCCGTGCTGCTTACC
>Ga0209487_1000730_pt1 | contig 29120 bp, 52 predicted proteins | sample Poulit2012_FD_187524 | JGI IMG/M metagenome (GOLD analysis project Ga0209487, IMG submission 187524) | Agricultural soil microbial communities from Georgia to study Nitrogen management - Poultry litter 2012 (SPAdes) (version 2) | ecosystem: Environmental > Terrestrial > Soil > Agricultural land...
TCGGCGAATGGCTCTAGGTCCTCTGGGCTGATGAACTGCCCCATCCTCACCGCCTCCTGTTACTTCTCGGCAGGCTTGGCCGGGGCCTTGCGCCGCCTCGTGGGCTTTGCAGGTTCCGGCTTGTCCAGCGGCTCATACTCGGCCCCGAGCCGGGCCGCCGTGGCGTTATCGACGTTCACGACGGACCCGGTTCGGGTGTTGCGAAGGCGAGGCATTTCAGCCCTCCACATCGCTTCCGGTCTCCACCACGGCGAACCGGTTGACGAAGACGTACCAGCCGAACACAATTTCCAGCCGCAGCGCGATCTGGTTCTTGCGCTTCAGGTCGCCCTGACCATCCGGGTCACCGAAGCGGATCAGCTCAACCGGCAGGTTGCGCTGCACACCCCAACGGATGCCGTTGGTGAAGTCACCAACGATGGCGCGAATGCCGGTATCGTCAGCCTCCGGGGTGCCCGAAACGGTGTCACCCTGGGCGATAGGCACGCCCATGAAGTTCGACACGTCCGTGCCGAACCCAAGCTGCGGGTATCGCTGCTGACTGGTCTCGCCAGCACCGTCCCGGCTCATCAGTTCCGACAGCGCCCAGGAGAACTTCGGATCGAATGCGGCACCGTTCACCGAAACGGTCGGAGAGTCGTTCACCAGCAGACCTACGGCGGAGCGGAAGTCAGCGTCAGCCTCACCACCGCCGAGCTCCACACGCTTAGTGGTGGCAGTGACGTAGTTGTCCCACCCGTTGATCACATTCCCGGTCAGGGGGTTGATCCGGTGCAGCAGCCCCAGGTCCAAGGCGCGAGACAGCGCGGTGCTACCAGCGCCACTCAGGGAGTTGAGGATGCCCAGCTGGTAGTCCTCATCAGCCCACTGCACTTCCTGGTTGAAGCGCATGGTGACCTGAGCCTTGTGGGGCTTGGCGGTGACCGACCCGAACCCGCCGGAAGTGGATGCCTTGTCGGCGCCCTCCTCCACGAACTCGGCCTTGGGGAAGTCGTTAAAGGTGATGTAGTCCACCTCACCGAACCGCTGCGGCTCCTGGTTGGAGAGCCGGGCGACGGTGGAGGTGCTGCGGGACGCCTCGATCATGCCGTCGGCGATGTTCCGAGGCAGGAGAACTTGGGCGTCAGAAGTGCCAAAGACGGCCATGACGGTGTTCCTTCCTGGTTTATGCCCCGAACAGCGAGCGCACGGTCTCGCGCTCGTCGCCGTTCTGGGGCTTGTCGGGGGTGCGTCCCTGGTAGGGGGCGCGGTTGCCTTGCTTGTTGCGGTCAGAGTCACGCTCAGCCAGGCGCTTGGCCTGCCTGGTCAGCGACTCTTCGTCGTCGCCGGTGAGGAACAGTGATGCGTCGTCGTCAGAGATGCTGAACTTGGCCTGCACTCGGGACCGCAGCGCGTCGTGTTTCGACTGCTTCAGTTCCTTCTCCAGGCTGCTGATCCGCTCGTTGGCCTTGTCCGCCTCGGTCTTGTCGCCCTGCTCGATCTCATCGAGCCGGGCCGCCTTGGCTTTCAGGTCGTCGTAGTCGGAAAACTGAGCCTTGGCCCTGGAGACCCGCTCACCGATGATGGCGTTCAGGTCTTCCTGGGAAGTGATCGGCTTGAACCCATCGCCGCCACCCTTGCCGGTGTCGTCATTAGGCTGCTCGTTCTGCTGCTCTTCAGGCATGCTCTTATTCCTCCTGGGCACCGCCTGTTGACCGCCAGGCGTCGGCGTACCCCCGCTTGAGCGAGGAAGATTTTGGTTATGGATTCGCCACCACTTGTCGATGGCCGATGGCGTCCACGGCGGCCTGCCGTCACGCTCTGCACGGGCTTTCGCCTCGTCGGCGGACACGTCCAACAGGACGACGTCGGCGCCGATCTGCTCAGCGAGCGACACGCGCTCGGGACCTGGTGCGCACCGGATGATCCAGGCGTCACGATCAGGGGGCAAATCAGCCAGCCGACGCTGCATCTCCGCCTCAGCTGCTTTCTGGATGCCTCTCGGGTGATCCCAGGGGTCGGGCGAACCGAGATCGCGGGCGATCTGGTCATAGTCAAGGACCACGTCACCCGGGCGCGCACGCTCGCGGACGTAGGTGGACTTACCAGACACGGGCGGGCCTGCCACTAGCACCCTGCGAGGCATCAGTTATCCATGTCTGCGACGAACTCGCGGACCCGGGACCGGTGGGCATCCAGTTGGCGCTGCGCCTCCTGGCTGCCCTCGGCAGCACGGTCACGCAGGTCTTGGATGCGCACCGAAGCCTGGTACTGCTCCACCCCAACCTCGGGGGCGTCAGGGTCCCAGGACGGCACTGCCGCACAGTTGCAGTCATCGTGAGAGGCGAACGTCGCGGTCTCGCGCTTGTACACCCCGCCACGGCCGGCCAGCATCCGACAGAACTTGCAGCTATTGGGTTGGGTCACACGCTGCCACCCCGCTGCTGCCGGGTCAGCCAACGCGCTGTCACGGATGGTCAGCCGGCCAGGTTGGGCCACATAGCCCTGCACGGCCGAATCCAGGAACACCAACGTCTGCTCAGGGTTCGGCGTGAACAGGTGGCCCGCGCCGTAGCGAACCCTCTGCTGCACACGGTCCGCGCTGGCCGGTGAGGCTAGCTGCGCCCGGTATCGGCCAGTCGCTCCAGCGGCCGCTCGCTGGTCGTCATACCAGTCAGCAGCCACCGTTGCCGCAGCGTCCCCGTAGGTTCTGGTCAGCTCCGGGACGAACCCCAACAGAGCGTCCCTGGCTGCCCCTGGGCGGTTCAGATCCAGGGTGCCCCAGAATGCCCGTAGGTCCCGTTCCACGAGCCGCTGCACGCCCCGCTGGGCCTGCCGCAACTGCTGGGCATCGGCAGGGGTGACCATGCCGGACTAGTCCTCACTCGACTCAGACCGGATCGTCACCGGCATAAAACCGGGACGCATCACGATCTGGTCAATGGTGATCTGCCCCGCGGCGAACTGGGCGGCCGACTCAGAGGTCGCACCAGAGCGGACCATCGCACCGAACGCAGTAGCCCTCTCATTCAAGGACGGCTCTTCTTCCGCCGGCACCTCACCACCGTCACCCTGGCTGAGGTTCCGCAGCAGGGCCCTGCTCTCAGTGCGCCGGAAGTCTGCCAGCGCCCGGTCAATCTGCTGCTCACTCAAGCCCAGCAGCTCCAATCCAACCTCGGTCTCAGCGAGACGGGGGACGGCCGCCAGCTGCTTCTGGCCTGCGTCAGCCATTGCTGCACGGGTCTGGTAGCGCGGGTCCCTCCACTTCGGAGTGATCGAGGCCCACTCGGGCGGCACCTCGCTCAGGCCGTTCTGCATCGCCAGAGCCATCGGGACGATCCGCTGCAACGCCGGGTCAAACTCATCCACGGCGCCCTCAGCCTCAGCGATCAGCTCATACTGGGAAGCGTCATAAGACTCACCCGAGGTTGGGTTAGCGAAGTCGGTGATCGCCACCGCCGAATCCGGCAGCCCAGTCTCCCGAGCAAACAGCTTGCTATAGGCGTTGATCGCAGCCAAGTGGGGTTCTGGGGAGGACGCGTCGAACTTCTTCACATCAGCCCTGGCCAGGGCCGGGTCGTCCTCGTGCTGATCGTCCGGGATGCCCTTCATCCGCCCCAGGAGCCGCTGCATCTCCGACATCGTCGTGCCGTCAGCATTCTTGAACACGTCGATGCCCGCGCCGAGCAGCCAGAACTCCGGGTAGGCGTAAACGTCCATGTGGCCCTCAAGGCGAACCAGGGCCCGTGTGGCCGCCCCCTGGATGCCAAGCACCGGCCGGGTAAGGCGAGTACGCCCCAGTGGCTTGTTCAACCTGGGCCGGTACACCAGCGGCGCGGCGGGCACCCCGAACGGGTGATGGGCGTCATCCTCAACTTCCCACTTGCCCCCATCGCGGCTCGCAGTGACAGTGCGGCCATCCAGGTACAACGTCAGCGCTGAAGGGCTACCATCCTCGTCCCGCTCGTTGACCGCCAGCAGGTTCTCTAGACGCCGTGTGCGAGAGTTCCTGACCCCGGTCGCATTGGAGGCCGAGTAGTAGTGCACCAGCCCACCAGGCTCGCCCGGCTCGCCCTGGGCAGCCACCACAAAAGCCAGACCGTGGATCAACGCGGAAGTGATGCCCTGATCAGTCTCCGCGCCCAAACGGTTGCCGTCCCACAACTCCCGATAACCCAGTGAGTCAAGATCCCCATCGGGCCACACCATGCCATCAAGGTTGCAGCGGCGAGCCAGAGCGTCCACGGCCTTCGCCGACCAGCCCAGGACTAGCCCGAGGCGGTAGTACTGCTCAGGGACCACCCCGCCGAACGTGCGGCTGAGGTTCCTCTCAGCGTCGTAGGACGCGTCCAGCTTCACATTCTTGGCAGCCAGATCATCCAGGCGGGCATTGAGCCCGTTCAGCAGGTCGTTCGTGTCGTCGCCCAACTCGGGGATGCGGATCGTCTCAGTCACATCACCACCCCCACCCTGCCGCTTGAAGTTGTCCTGTTACCACTACTCGTTCGACCCTCGCCACCCCGGCGTTTACTTGTCATCGCTGCGTGGCGGGCCAATGTCACCGCATCCAGTGCTGTCACGTCGCCGTCCGGGGTCACTGCCTGCCAGCCCCACCCGCCGGCGTTCCCGATCTTGCGCTTACCGGCCACCCGGACCTGAGCATCAAGGCCCGGCTGAGCGAGGTGAGTAACGTCGGCCTCCTGGATCGCCCGCAGCATCCCCGCATGAGCCGTGATCGCCTCATCCGTTGACACAACATGCAACCGCCGGCGAGAAACCCCAGCGGCCACCAACTGCTGCACCAGGTCACCAGTGCCCGCCTTGCCATCCAGAAAGATCTTCGACGCCTTACGCCACCGCTCCGACAGCCAAGACACCAGGCCAGCAGTCCCCTCAGCCATGCTCACCACGCCGAAGGACTCCACATGCACCGGACCCTCATCCGGCCGCAAAGCCACAGCGCACGAAACACGCTCACCATCAGCAGAGAACTTCACCGCGAAGACCAAGGTGCCGTCGGTCGGGGCAGATGTTGGCGGGATTTCGCAGTTAACCCAGTGCCGCTCGCCCACGACCTGCCACAACTTCACTCCGTGGTCATCCCAGATCCCGTAACCCTCGCGCCAGAAATCTTCAGACCCCAGCTGCTCCCACATGCGCTCGACTGCATCAGCGTCTACACGGTGCGGATAAGATGGATTCGCCTTGGCGACCTGGCTCCAATCCAAGACGTCCGGGGCAATGGTGCGATCCGCGCTCAGTTCGATATACAGCGCGTTGTACCTAGGCTCGTCGCCACTAGCCCGCTGCGCCTCCACATCTAGGGCCTTCTTGCGACGGGAAACGAAAACCTCACCACGATCCTCTGGGCGCGGCGGCGTGCCGACGTAGAACACCAGCGGGTTATCCCCAGCGTTCGTGGTCGGCACCATGTCGGTTATCGCCCGCTGCGTGAGCCGCTGAGCCTCATCGAACACCAACAGGGATACCTTGGAGAAGCCCAGCCCGAAGCCGTGCTCGCGGGCGCCGAACAGGATGCGCGAACCGTTACGGAACTCAATGCCCTCATCACCATTACCGGTTACCACCTTCAGGACGTGGGGCGCCACCTTCGAGCGGTTCGCCATCGCCTGCATCGCCCGGAATGTCTCATTGATCGTCTTGCCGTGATGGGCGGTCCAGAGAGCAAGCATCCCTGGTCGCAGCAGACACAAGGCGATGACGATAGCGCCGATGAGGTAGGTCTTGCCGACCTGCCGGGGCCAAGAAAGATGCACCCCGCCGATGCCAGCAGCGAATCGCCCATTCTGTCGCTGAGACAAAATCAGCCGGCCAGCACCATCCTGCCAACGATCAAACGCCAGCCCGAGGTCCACACACTGATCGCGTACTGCATTCCAGTACGTCTTGACGATCCCGGTCGGCGCGACCAGATGTCTAGCTACTTCAGATAGCCGATTCGTCCCATGCCTCTGCCTCGGTGGCGTGACGGTTGTCATCGGCCTCCTTCTTGGCAGCAACCTCTACAGCGTCAATCTCTCGCCCGATCTCCAACTGACGACGCGACAGTGCCGCCATGTCACGAGGCGGACAGTTCGGATCGTCCAGCGCCTTGGCCAGACGGCGGCGCATCGCCACCAGCTCAGCTAGTCGATCCCCAGCCTCCGCAGCTTCGAGGATCGTCACCCGCTTCTGTTTCTCCGGCTTATCGCCAGGCTTCACCACGCTAAGGCTGCTGCGAGACACGGGAACCACCTCCTTGGGCAGGCGGCAGGGGCAAGGGCGCCTTTGGTCAGTTCTATGGAAAAAAGCGCTAGGGAGAGAGTTCGCTATGCCCGGGGTACGGGCCGGGCGTCGGGGGGCGGTGGAAGTCCCCACCCTTGACCTTTACTTTACTTGCGGCCTCCGTCTTGACCCTTCCTTGACCTCTACCAGGCTCGGGAGGTCGGGAACTGGTCTGCGGCCGGCACTGGCACTGGTTCTTTGGCGTTCCGCCCTAGGTTGCACCCACGACAGATGACCCTCAGGTTGTCGGCGTCGTCGGTGCCGCCGAACCGGTATTCGAGGATGTGGTCTGTCTCGGCACTGTTCGACTGTCTCGGCGTGTCGTAGTCCAGCTCCACACCGCATGGTCGATCGTTCACACCTGGGCAGTGTGTGAGTCCGTCGCGCTGGGCTCGGCGCTTGGCGTTGGCGCTGTTGCGCAAATACTTCGCCGTTCCCGTCCGTGATGTGGCCATTGTTCGTATCCTTGGGGGAAGGCTGCCCTTGGCCCGGTCGGACGACGTGCCGCACGCTCACCCTGTACGGGTCGGGTGAGGTGGGTCGGGTGAAGGAGTCGGGGGTGGGTAATGAGCGGGTGCCCCTGGTGGGGGTGTCGGCTCAGGTGGAGTCGGGGTCGGCCCTGGAGAAGCGGGTCACGGCTACCCGGCTGGTTGCCATGGGTGGGGTCGGGGGTCTTCTATTTAAGAAGAAGTCCGGGGGTGAGTCGTGGTTGACGGTTGAGGGCCCGGAGTCTTTCTGGACTGTCGAGGTGCCGCGTGGCGAAGAGGCTAAGGCTCGGGAGTTCGCCGCCAAGGTGAACGAGGCTGCTAAGGCTGCCTAACCGGGAACTGTGCTCGACCGGGGGTGGGGTGGCACTTGGCGATACTGCACCACCATCTGATGAACCAACTTACAGCATGTCAAGCACCGATTGGCTCATGTAGTCGTCGGCGCGTCGCTTCGGCGCTCACGTCGTCCCAGTGGTAGCGCAGTGTGAGGCCGTGGCCTTGGCGACGCCAGCGGCGGCGGTGGGCGAGGACATGGACGTTGGCCACGGTGGTGCGCAGCCAGGCAGCGGCTTCGTCGGGGCGGAGCCAGATCATCCTCATGCTCCCAATCCTTCCATTCGATCCCGTTGCGCAATAGTTCCGCGCCGCAGTCCCCTGGCCCATTCCCATGGGCTCATCCGGTGGGTGGAGTCCTCGCTGCACACCATGTCTTGGATGTCCCGGTCGGGGATCAGCATGGTGTGGTACTCACCGGGGCAGGGCACCCGGGCGCCTTGGTCGTCGGTGGCATGTTCGAGGCAAGCCACGTGCAGCGGGATCTTGCGCACGCCGGAGGGGTTGGCGGTCTTGCGCACAAGGTGGGCGTAGTGGTCGGCGTCATCGGTGATGGCTTGGGCGAGCATTTCGTCTGGGTGGTCGGTGAAGTGGCCGATGCGCCAGGTGGCGATGTGGCGTAGCAGGCCGGGGGTGGAGATGTCTGGTGGTGGTTGCCAGTTCGACTCATCCATCAGGCAGCGTGTTAGAAACATCAGCCAGTCCTCGACTTCGCCTTTGACGGTGGAGACGTGGGCGTCGATGGGCAGCGCCGACCCTGGTTTGACTTTGCCGCCACCTTCGGTCCGCTGCCCCTGTTTGGCGAGGCGGGTGAGCAGGGCGGGCCAGTGGTCGGCGATGTCGCGTAGGTCGCGGGCGACGGTGAGGTGTGCGGGCTCTTGGCGGGCGTCGGTCACTTTGTCCTCCAACATTGAATCATCGCTGTGTGCCTTTCTGGCGGGATGAACTGGGCCTGTGTGGTTCCATCCCCGTGTCAGCGCCCCCAGGCCGGGAGATCGGCTCCTGTGAGCTCTCAGCGGCATGTTTGGCCTCGCAAGACCGAGCGAGGCTGGGTGTGAGCACCAGGTCCAGCTCGCCGATGCGGCTGGTGTGCACGCTGACGAACTCCTTGATGTGCCCACACACGCTGCACCGGTGGGCGTAGGTTTCGTAGTCAGGGATGGACTGGTCGGTGTGGAGTTTCCAGGTCCGGTTATGGATGCCGATAAGGCATAGGGGTCGTCGGTTCACGGCGCCTCCTCGTGTGTCATCTCGTGCAGCTCCGCATCGGTGGTATCCAGCTCGACCACGACGGTGCGTCCGGTGATTTCGAGGGGTACTTCTGCGCCGCAGTCCTCGCACGTCCAGGTGCCGGCGGTGGTCGGTTCGGGCAGCTCCCCGCCGTTGGCCCTCCGGTCGCTGAGCCAGTCGATGCCCCGGAGCACGGCCCACATGATGGCTAGTAGCGCCGTGATGGATGCGGCGAGGGCGGCGGCGTCGGTCATCGGTCGCCCTCCTGCCTACGGTAAGCGCTTGCTGAGCGCCTAGAATCCCATGGGTGTAACTCGGGTGCGGATCGGCCCCTCCCAGCCGCTCCTGGCCGCTCCTGCGCTTCCTGGTGGTGGTGTTTGGTCACTTGCCTGCCTCCTTGTGCTCTCTCGTGTCGGCGGCGTACACAGCCAGCGCGTAAGCGGCCCACACGTCGGCCCGGAAGCCGTAGAACCACCCCGGCTCATCCTTCGTGCCCTTGCCGTGGTTCGGCTCACCCGGTGCAAAGCGGTCCACCAACGCCTGCCGAATGTTGGCGTCCTTAGCCCTGGGGGAGTGGCAGTGGTGAAGCTTGACGGGCTGCCGCTTGATGAGGTCCGGGACGGCCCCGAGTGTGCCGCGCAACGCTGAGACGTACCGGCCGATCCACACGCACGTATCGAACACGTCGGCTCCCACAGCCATGCCGTAGGAGGCCACCATCTCGATCACGGCCCGGTTTGCGTGCAGGTCGGGGTCTGCCCAGATGCGGGCTTCCAGGTCGGTGTTCTCGGTCTTGCTGAACCTCAGAGGCTGGCGAGTGTGGGTGTCGATGATGACCCATCCGCTCTCAGTGGGTCCGGGGTCAATCGCTAGCAGTCGCATCACTGTCTCCCTGGTGCTGGCAGCCGTCACAGCCTCGGAATGGGCACAGGTTGCAGTGGTCAGGCATCCCGAACCTCCGCGAACGTCGCCCCGTCGAGGATGCGCTGAAGGTGCTCGGCAATATCCCAGTACTGGGGGTCAGGGTCGGGCCCGGCGGCGTAGTGCTCTTGCAGCAGCCCCACCTGTTCCAGCACGGACCCGTAAACGTTGGCGGTGCGCAGGGCTCGGGCGTGCTCAGCGGCCAGCTCGGCGTAGTCCTCGGCGAACCTGTGCCGCTCGGTGGTGAGCATGGCCACCTCCTGCTCCAGGTGCACGGCGATGGTCCGGGCGCGGTCGCGGTCGGCTTCGACGTTGGCAAGGTCCTGGCGGGCCTGGTCGAGCATGTAGGTGTCGGTCATCGTTCGTCTCCGTGGTCGTTGGCGGCGAGTGTGCGGGCGTCGGGCTGGTGGTCGCTGGGTCCTGCCTGCTGGTGGCGGGTGCCGGTGGGCCAGGTGCCGGTGGCGAGGCGCTCGGTGCGGCAGTGGGCGCATGTCCGGGCGGCTTGGAACTCATGGCCGTAGACCTCGCAGCGGGGTTCCTTGCCGGGGCCGACTGTGGGGGTGGCCTCAGCGGTGAACACTTGCTGTGCCGCGACCCACCAGCGGCCGTGCTGGTTGAGTAGCTCGGGTGTCTTGGTGCGTTCGTCCATGGCGACGACGACAGCTGCTATCAGCAGGTCGGCATAGGACCTGTTGCCGTGGTGACGTGCGAGGAACGTTTCCAGGCTGTTAGGTCGCCATTCGGGGCGGAGTGCGTGCATGACTGCTGCGATGCGTTGGGTCTCTTGTTGGTTAGGCATTGGGATCAGGTCCAATCGTCAAACCGTGGCAGTCGCGGGCATTACGTAAGTGACGCTTGACGCTTGAAGTACCTCTTACGGAAAGAACCTCATACCAAGGTGAGTAATAAGAAGACTTGAGTATGAGTATGGGTATGGGTCTGGTTATGCCATCGCTAGCTACGGGTTTGCCATTGGCCCTGGCATGACAGCAGCTATGGCTACTGCTATGGCTACTGCTATGCATTTGGCGCCATCTTCTCTCCGGTGCAGTAGGCGCAGTCTTTCGACTTCTTGCGGGTGGCAACGTGCCACCTCTTGTGCGCTCCAAGCTCGCCACGCTCTGCCCTGGATTGCCGGAAGGCCGTAATCTCGGCCCTAGAGCGCTGATGGCGCAAGTAGTCGTGAACCATGTATTCGCTTCCGGCGTCGATGAGCAGTCCTGCTGTGACTAACTCTGTGATGCTGCGTGCCTTTCCGAGCCTCTTGATTGCCGCCTCGGGAATGATGCCGTCCTCTTCCTGCCGTGAGCACCAGCACAGCGCTTCGATGTATAGGCGGAAGGCCGCGTCGGACAGTCCGACGATCTTGGGATTCTCGGGCATTGTGTTGTCGAGTCGGATGGATGGTCGGCCATCGAACTGGACCTCATCGCCCTCGACGTCATGAGTCACCGTTACCTCCTTCAGCGTCTAGCAGCTCCGTCGCCCGCTTTTGGGCATCCTCGATTCGATTCCGCACGACGCCGATGGTGTAGCGAAAGACGGCGCGAGGCGGGATGTGGGTCTTGCTCCAGGCGATATAGACAGCTTCGGTGACCATCTCGATGGGCAGCCCAACTCGGCGCCAATAGTTGACTATGCCGTCAAAGTCGGTGGGGAGCTCGTCCAGCTCGGGGTTGAACTGCTCCCACACCTTCAGGAAGCTTCGGATGTACTCGTCCTGGGCCTCTTGGATCAACAAGGCCTCATCGATGGCTGTCCGCATGGCCCTCGCCCAGCGGGTGGCATCTTCGTTCACATCGTCCACAAGCTGGCTATCTGGCACGCTTGCGGCCTTGCCGGCGTTGCAGTCCCGGCAGGCTGCCACCAGGTTTTCTGGTGCGTCGTCGCCCCCGAGGGCGGTGGGTACGACGTGATCGACCGTGAGGGGCGAGTCTGCTGCGGTGGATCCACAGTAGCGGCAGGAGTGCCCGTCTCGGCGCAGAACTTCGTAGCGGGTGCGTTTACTGACGGCCACCTATGCCACCTCCTTGGCGGTGTTGGGGGTGCGGTCGATGAGGTCGCGGACCTGTTCGAGGTAGTGGGCTGTGGCGTTGTTCTGGTCAGCGAGGGTCATACGGTGCCACCGGTTGCTGGTGTCCAGCTCGGCCATGTGGGTGGCCACTCGGGCGGCGGTTTCTGGGGTGACGTACAACAGGCCGGTGGTGTGGTGGTAGAAGACGGGAGTGCCGCTGGCTTTGCGCCAGAGGGAGTACCGGTTGCTCACCGCATCCTCCTTTCTGGGTCGTCTGCCCTGATGAGCTGTGAGGGCCGGTACCACTGCCCGCCGACCCGCAGCAGCCGGTGGAACGGTGAGTTCTGCACGCCGGTGACGGTGCCGATTTGGCCGGTGGCGCGGATCACCACGGGTGTGCGGTAGCTGATGATGTCGGGATTTCGGGTCATCGCCGGTTCCTTTCGATGAGGTAGGCGGCCAGGGTGAGGGCGGCGCGGGTGTCGTCGGTGACGGTCGGGCGGTCGGCGGTGCTCATCGGTCGGTGTCCTTTGCTCGGATGCCGTGGTTGGCGACGATCTTGACCCCGGGCAGGTCGGTCCGGGCGATGACGATGACGTCGAGTTCGGTCTCGATGGCGGCGATGAGCTCGGCGCGGTCGACGTTGATGCAGGCGATGCCATAGGGGGCCGTGGTATCAATCGCGACCACCCCACCCCGCATGCCGCGGATATGGACGGTGCGGTTAGACGTGACGCTGTCGATGCTGGTGCTCATGATGGGTTCTCCTTGCTTGCGACGTGCAGGACGCGGGCGATGAGTGCGGTGCCGGTGATCCATGCGGCGGTGGGCCATCCGATCTGGCCGGGCGTGGTGGCGATGACGCCGAGGGTGATGAGGGCGAGTGCGGCGGTGATGGTGATGAGTCGGCCTAGTGCGGTGGCTGCTCGTCGTGCGTCACGGTCAGCTGCGGTGGTGGGGTGTGTGCAGGTGGGGTCTGGGACGGCGACGTAGCGGGGGTCGGTGTCGCGGATGCAGGTGCAGATGAGGGCGGTCATGACGTGCCACCCCGCAGGAGGGCCAGCACCGCGTCGGCCTGGGGTTCGTAGTAGCCAGGAGCCACGTCTGGTTCGGTATCTGCCAGCACCTTGGCGATCTGCTCGCGGGTGGGGCGGGTGCGGGCCGTAGCGAGCAGGCCAGCGACGTGCTCGACGTAACCCTCGTTGCTCCCGATGTCGTCGTTGTCCCACCCGCAGGAGCAGCCGAAGTACATGCCGCAGTCGGAGTCGTACTCATCGCGGTGCGCGGCGAGGATGGCCTCAAAGGTTCCCGTCTGGGCGTCCTCGGTGGTCGCGGTGGTCGGCTCGGCGCGGCCAGCGGCTCCCCATACCGCAGAGCACTGATCGAAGTGGCGCATCGTGACGGCCTTGGCCCCACAGTCCATGCAGTCGATCTGGTCGATGCGGCCCGCCTCGGCGCGGGCGTCGTCGGTGACGGACGGGCGGTCGGCGGCGGTCACCGGGCCACCGCCGTCAGGAAGCGGGCAGCCTCATCAAGTGCCGCCGGACGCTGCGCGGTGAGCCAGTCCGGCGCGGGCGCGCCGTGCATGCCTTCTAAGAATCCGACGCCAGACAGGCCGCCTTGTGGCGCACGGGTCTTGGGGCCGAACACTTCGACGTGCTCGAAGGTTCGGTTCCACTGACGTGAGCGCTCGTCCTCGGTGCGCGCCCACTGAGAGCCTCGGCTGATCGTCCAGCGAGCCTTCTCGGGGCGGAAGTAGCCCGTAGTGCCCCGGAGTTCAGCGGGGCCATGGTCGAGCGTCGTGAGGATCTCGACACTGACATGGTGCGCGACGGCGGTGCTCATGAGGTCTCCTTGGTGGTGTCGGTGGCGAGGGCGGCGCGGAGGTCGGCGGCGCACTCGTACAGGTAGGCGGTTGCGGGGCCGTCAGAGGCGGGGCCGCGGCGGTTCTCGCGCTCCCATTCGGCGGCTAGCGCTTCAACGGCGGCGAGGCGGGCGTGGTACTGGTTGGCTTTCTCCCGCCAGATCTCGGCGCGCTCGTCCTGCTCTTGGAGCGCCCAGAGGTTGGTGCGGAGGCGCTCGTTCTCACTGATGGCTTCCTGCAGGTCGGCGGCCACCCAGGTGGTCGTCTCGGCGCGGCCAGCGGCCCACTGTGCTCCGAGGACGAACCCGGATGCCATGCCCTCATCGAGCCAGTCGCTGGGCAGTCGGTCGGACGTGCGGCGATCCCCCCAGCGGCGCTCGGCTTCGGCGCGGGCGTCGTCGGTGACGGACGGGCGGTCGGCAGTGTGCTCGTTCAGCCAGTTGGTGAGCGCGTCACGGACGGTGCGGGCCTGCTCGACGGTCAGGTGGGCCGAACCGGTCTCGGCGAAGATCCAGACGCACGGTTCGGTGGCGAGGCTGGATCCCTGCACCCGTAGGCTAGCGCCGTACCGGTCGGTGAGGTCGGCGTAGCCGGTGAATCCTCGGGGGGTGACGTAGGCGGGTTCCGGGGTGCTCATCGGTCGGCCTCCTTGGTGGTGTTGGTGGGGGCCGCCGAGAGAACGGCCTCGATGTCGGCGACGGCGCTCTTCCACCCGCAGGCGAACGGCCCTTCGTCGGGGTAGAGGTCACAGACGCGGGGATGGTTCGAGAGCGCGGCTTCGACGGCGGCGAGGCGGGCGGCGGGCGGGGTGTCTGGGTGGTGCAGGACGGTGGCGGGTAGCCCCTCGGCAGCGATCGCGCCCGTCTCCAGCGAGTGCATCCCGGTCGTGGTCCACCAGCCCGTGACGCGGCGGTGGACGGCAATGCCGTGGTTGTCGCGGATGATCGCGTCTTCGGGCAGCGCGTCCAGTTCGGCGGTTGTGGTGATCGTGGTCATCGGTCGGTCCCCTTTGCTCGGATGCCGTGGTTGGCGACGATGAAGCGAGCGGTGTCCCGTGGGCCCATGTCGGGGATGGCGGCTTGTGCGTCTTCCAGTGCTGCGGCGACGCGGCGGACCTGCTCGGCGGTGGTGTCGGTGCTCATTTGGTCTTCTCCTTGGGTGCGTCGGTGGGTCGGGGTAGTGATGGCCGGTCGGGGTAGGCCAGGTGCGCGGCGCACAGGCCGCCACGTGTGGGTTTGTGGCGGCACCGGTACGCGGAGAACGCGCTGGTGAGGGACCAACCGGTGCAGGTGCGGGTCATGAGTCGGCGTCCAGGTCGAGTTCGCCTTGTCCGGGGAGCTGGTCGGTGTCTTCGATGGGTGCGTAGGTGATGGTCACGGTGCTGCAGGCGTGATCGACGTACCGGATCGTGAGGGTGTGGCGGTGGGCCTGGTGCGGCGTGCCCGCCTCGCGCAGTCGTTTGCGGCGGGACTCGTATGCCTCGAGGGCGGTGCGTGGTCCGGTCTGGGTGTACTCGCTGACGGTGGTTACGGTGGCGGTGTGCTCGTGGGGGCGTTGGGCGGCGGCGCTGATGGCTTCCCAGTCGGGGCCGCGTCCGCCGGCGGTGGGGTAGATGGTCGGCTCGCTCATCCGAATGCCACCCAAACCCCGGTGACGACCACCAGGACCCACAGCAGGGCGCCCATGGCGCCGGCGGCCAGGCGGAGGAGTTCGCGGATGTCGGGGTTCATCGGTCGCACGCTCCTTCGGGGTGCTCTAGCCAGCAGTCCTGGCAGATGGGGTGGCGGGGGGTCATAGCACTACTCCCGCTGGCACGTCCGGCGAGGACGACGGTCCCCGGCCAATCTCGCCGCACCCGTCGCACACCATGGCGGGGATGACGTGCTGGTGGAAGTAGTGGTCGTCGTAGCCGGAGCCTTCCCTCTCGTGGCCGCAGCGTTCGCACTGGTAGATCGCGGTGAAGTCGCGGCGGTGCTGTCTGATCTTGCGCTTGATCCTCATCGCAGTGCCTCCTCGATCAGCCCCTGCGCCCGTGCCAGGACCACCAGCCCGGTGCCGTTCGGTGCCTGGTGCACCTCAGCCTCAGCGGCTGCTTCCAGGTCCCTGGCGGCCTGCCCGGGGGTTTCGTGCAGGGTGTGCAGGGTTGGGGCCACCCAGCCAACGTCCAGATACCCAGTGGTGTAGTCGTCGTCAGGCATCGGGGGCCTCCTGCACTGGTGGCCACTCGGCCTCGTTAGCCTCAGGGGCGTCGGAGAGGTCCACTGGGGCCTGTTCGATCTGTTGCGGGTCCTCGGCCACCAGGCTCTGGTGCAGTTGGGATCCGGGCTTCTCGTCAGCCTCAGCAGCGCGGATCAGGTTCGTGGACTTCGGCAGCAGCTTGATCAGCTGACGCAGTGCGGTCTTGCGTTCCATCCACCGCAGCGGATCCGGGATGTCACCAGATGACCCGACCCGTCCTCGGCGCAGGTTCTTGACCTCTTCGGGGGACAGCACCACGAACGCGGACGCGCCGGACGTAAGGGTCGCGACGGCGTAGTACTCCACCAGGTCGCCCCGGTCGCCACGTGCTGGCTTGTGGGACAGGAACGGGCTGGTGCCGTAGGCGTAATCGAACTCGTCGTTGGCGTAGACGGCCTGGGCGTCGATGTGAGAGGCCATCTCGTGCTGATAGAACAATTTCGTCATGCCCTGGTAGCCGATGATCAGCTGGCACTCGGTGATGCCCTTCCTCTTGTCCCGGTAAGGCACCAGGTACGCCTCGCCGTTCACGCCAGGCTCCAGGCCCAGCGCGGCTGCCGTCAGCAGCGCCCCGGCGAAAGACTGCGGGGTGGACTCAGCCAGGCGCGGGTTCTGCCGGACCACCGTCAAGGCCAGGCGGGCCATGCGGTCGGCGTCCATACCCTTCGGTAGTGCCCGGGCAATCTCGCCCTGCATCTGGTTGATGACCTGCCCAATGGTCGGGGTGGCAGCTGGGGCGTGAAACTTCGTTGCTTCGGTCGATGCCATGATTCGTCCTCTCAGCGCCCATACCAGGGCGCGACGGGTAGGGGTTCGATGCCGGTGATGCCGGCGGGGTAGCCGTGGGTCTCGTAGTGGACGTATGCCTCCAGGGCTTTCTGGACGCGCTCACGGCCCGCTTCCAGGTCCGCAGCGGAGGGCTGTAAGGCTCGGGCCAGGTAGGGCGGCTCACGCTCAATCACCAAAAAGATGAACGGCAGGCGCTGGCCGGTGATGACCTCGTGCCCGTCGCTGTACTGCGCTGCCTGCATGGGCCAGTCCATGGACGCTGCTGTGCGCTCCAAAGCTGTGGTGTCGGTGCCCCCCGCTGCTGTGGTCTTCACGTCCACGATCGCGTCATCGCGTAGCCAGTCCACCCGGCCCCGCAGCGGCACACCGGTCTGGGGGTCGGTCCAGTACATGGACTGCTCCGGCTTGCCAGCGCTGAGGACATCAGCCACGTACGGGTCAGACATGGCGCCCTGGCGGATGCGGGCAGCCTCACGCAGCTGGCCCCGGTGGATAGCGATCAGGCCCTCAGAGCGCCACTCGTCACGCTGAGCCCTGACTGCGGGCTTGCGCCAGTCATAGGCATCGCACACCCGGATCCGCCCATCAGCTCCGTGCAGCAGCATCTCGTGGACCACCGAGCCGATATCCATCACGTCGGTGGCGGGGCGCTTGTGGGTCCGCTCGTAGGCGAACCTGGCGGGGTTGCGCAGCAGCACCTTCATGCCGGACACGGACAGGGTGTCCAGGTCGCTGTGGTAAGCGGCCTCGGGGATCGCATCGAGGACAGTCACCAGCCGTCCTCCTTGTCCCAGTCCCGCTGCCGGTCGGCGGCTTCGGCGATCTCGTTGGCGTCCCGCTCAGCCCGCCACAGGTCTACGTCGTAGTCCTCGGGCAGGGCACCGGTGGCGATGGCGTCGATGTACGCATCGGGTAGGGGTGGGCGGTAGCGGTGGTCAGTCATCGATCAGCTTCCGGGTCCATGGGGCCAGGTCGTTGTTGGTCTCAACGTCGGCGGCGACCTGTTCCTCGGGGGTGTATTGGCGGCGGAATGCCTCACCGGCGGCCATGGCTGCCACGTGCGCCTTGGCCTGTTCGATCAGATGGTCCTCGGCGGCGGTGTCTGGGGGCGGCATGGTCAGCTCACCGCCAGCGGCGTGCCGACCGGAGCCGGGGAACAGGTACTTACCCAGCCAGTTCTTGACGCGGATCATCGGGCCGCCTCCTGAGCGAGGGTGGCGCCGTCGAGCAGGTAGTAGTGCTCGCGGGCGGTCAGCTCGTGATTCAGGTCCGCGTCGGCGAGGATGTCGGAGAGGGTGTCCATGACCCACCGGGGCAATGGAAGGAGGGTGAGGTTCATCGGATATCCTTCTTTCGGTTGGTGCCCCCGCGTGGTCTTGGTTGGTCGGCGGGGGCGCTTGCTTGTGTGGTCAGGTAGCGGCCCAAATCCTCATCCACCCAGCCCTTCGGGACGGGCGGGTGCAGCGGCGGTGACCCACGGCGCGGATGCGGTCGCGGGCGGCGAGACTGCCGAGAATTGCCGGCAGCAGGTTTGGCGAGTGGGGCTCGACACCCTCAGGGACAAGGGCCCGAATATCCTCGGCGTCGAAGACCTGACCGGCCGCGATCAGCTGATCCACCGCATCGTGGACGTGCTCAGCGAAACCGCGATGCACGGCTGTGTCGGCGGCGAGGACGGCATCCTGGCCCTGGTCGCGGAGGGTGGGGCCGGTGGGGGTCATGCTGACTTCTCCCCCCACTCGGGCAGTGACTCGACGTATCGGTCCAGTTCGGAGCGGGCGAATCGCTTGCCGGAGTGCGACTTGACCGGGATGACGTGCCCCTGCGCCTGTAGGTCATCGAGTTTCCTGGGGGACATGTCCAGGTAGGCGGCGGCACTGTCTCTGGTCATCAGCGCGGGCCAGGACGGTAGTGAGCGGGTCACGAGACCACCTCCAAGGCGAACCAGGGCTCGCCGTGCTCGTCTGCGACGACGCGCACGCCCTCCCCGTGGAAGTTGAACTGGGTTAGCTCTCTCATGAGATACTCCTTCTGTAGGTAGTGGCCCCCGGTGTCTTGGCGGATGCGCGGGGGCGCTGCTATGTCTGGGTCAGGCGGCGTCGCTGAGTCGCTCCACACGCAAGAAGATGTCCACGACGCTGAGGTCGAGGACATCTGCGATGGCGACTAGCTCGGTGGTGACGAATGCCGAGCGGCCAGTGAGCCGGCGGTTGAGGGTGACCAGCGGTATCCCTGTCTCGCTGGACACCTGCCGCTGCGACTTCCCATCAGCCTTGATGGCTGTGCTTACGACCTTCGCCAGGCCTTCGGTGATGCGGTCCGGTGTCGTCATGCGGGCAACGTTAGTCGTCAAACGGAACATTTACAAGGAACCAATCATGTCTCTTCGGGCTTGTTTTGTCGTCATGTAGGCGCTACTGTGCTCCTTATGGAACACGCCGACGAAATGCGCTGGATTAGCGCTGTGGCCGCTACACTGCGCGCTGAGCGCGGCGTGGCGGATCTCACGCAGGCTGAGGTCTCACGCCGCACCGGTGTGGCGCGGACCTCCTACCGGCTGTATGAGGAAGGCAAGCGACAGCCGGATGTGGTCACACTCGCCAAGATTGCCGAGGCCTTCAAGATTCCGCTCTCACGCCTCTTCGCTGAGGCGGAGCGTCGGGCGAACGACAGGGCGTAGCGAGTATTGCAGGTGGGCCTCGAACCGGCATGGTCCGAGGCCCTAAGCGTGTGCCAGCGAGCGGGGGGGTGGGTGCCATTGGTTGCATCACACGACCCCCCTTTGTCGCCCCGAGCCCCGGTAGTAATGGGGCACACAGCCCACTGTAGGAGCGACTGGCGGCGCGAGCGACCGGAATTGGGTATCGGATCGGTGAGTGCAGGCCCTGTTACTGCCCGATGAGCGCCTCACCCCAGCGTGCCCCAAGCTTCGTGACGGCTTCGCGAGCAGCATCGGAGGACACGTGCTGATAGCCGCGAGTGACCTCGACACTGCCGTGACCCACGATCTCCCCGACGATGGTCGGGTCGATTCCCAGCTCCATCAGCACGGTGACCACGGTGTGCCTGGCCCAGTGCGTACCAGGGGCACCCTTGCCTGCCTCCAACTGCTCAGCAGGGATCACCCCGGCGGCGTGCAGCAGGTTGCGCCAGGCCTGACCGTCATCGCGGGGCGTGCGATGTGAGCCACTATCTGCCGGCCACACCAGCCCGTGGGGGTTTGGCTGACCGTCCATGGCTTGCTGCCAGCGTTGCAGTTCGGTGACCACTGGGGCGATGAGGGGCACCGAGCGACCGGTGGCATTCTTGGGCCGGATCAGGCACCAGCGTCCCCTCAGGTGCTCCAGCTCGAAGCCGTCCGGGATGCGCCAGCGCCACTGCGGGCACCTTGCCGTGAGCCGATGTCCGCACGGGTCCGCTTCGGGGCAGCCGTGCTCGCGTGGGACCTCTTCTAGGGACCAGGAGATGCTGACCTGCCCACGGGTGAGGTCCACATCCTCCCAGCGCAGGCCCAGGGCCTCAGACTGGCGCAGCCCCATGGTGAAGCCCGCCCACCAGCGGGTGCGGTCCGGCAGCGGCATCGTGGCACGCAGTATGGCCATGGCCTGCTCGCGAGTGAATGCGCCCCGGTCGGTGGCAGCCTTCTTGGGGGCCTTGACCTGTGCAGCGACGTTCGTCCCGCAGAGGCCTTCGTCGTGGGCTGACTCCAGCATCTGGGATAGCACCCGGTAGGCCTGCCTGGACGAGCTGGAGGACTTCCCAGCGGCGCGCATGGCCTCGGCCACGGCTCGCACGTCGGAGGGCTTGAGGTTCGCCACTCGCTTACGCCCGATGGTGGGCACGATCCAGCGCCGGGTTAGCGATGAGTAGGCGATGTAGGTGTTGGGCTTCAGGTGCGGCTTGGCGACCGTGGTCAGCCAGTGCTCAGCCCAGGACTCCAGAGTGGTGGCACGGTCCAGCGGTGCGCCGTGCTCGGAGATCTCAGCGCGGATCGCTGCCGCCTTGTCGCGAGCACCTCGTTGGGTGCGGGAGTGCACGTGCTTCTGCTTACGCCGACCGTCTGGGCCGTAGCCCAGTTCGATGGTGGCTCGCCACAGCCCGCGCTTGGGCAGGTAGTACAGCCCGCCGTCGCCGGGGGATCGCTTCTTGACCATGGCTCATCTCCTAGGTGCACACATAGGTTCACACATGCATGTTCGTGCTTAGTGTACGCACATGCGCAGCCCGTATGCCGCAGAATCAGCGTCATTCCGCCGATTATCGGTGTGCTCGTGCGCAAATCTCATGCCTCGATAATGGCTCTACACTTGACTGGGGGTCAAGGGGTCGTGGGTTCAAATCCCGCCAGCCCGACAGGAGAAAGGCCAGGAATCCCAACGGTTCCTGGCCTTCCGTATGTTCAGCAACCATCGCCAGGTGCACACACGGGTGCACACATAGGCCAGCGACCACCCTTGATCCCACCTAATCAAGCCCTGTGCACGTCCCCTGGTGGCAGCCAGGGCCGGCGACTCAAGGGGGAGTGGACACACGAAAGACCGCCCCCGCAACCGTCCGGGATTTCCGAACAGTTGCGGGGGCGGTCTCGCGTAAGGGTCTAGTCGGTGCAGCACTCCCGTGCGCTGCGGGCGTTGTTCCACGACTGCCCGCACTCCCTGCACCGGTAGGCCTCGTCCCAGATGGGCAGGTGCGGGCGCATGGTTACAGTGGCCTGTCCTGACCGGAGGGTCCCGCCTTCTTGGTCTGGTCGCGGACCACGACGCCCTCGGCTACACGGTCGTTCGCTGGGCCGGCGACCACCTCGGTGCCAGCGCCTACCCGCTCCACTACCTTGATGTCCGGGGTGACCTTGCCGCGCATGACGATAGTCACCAGCGCCACCACGGCCACCACAACACCCTGGATCCCGGCTATCTGGGCCTCGGTCAGGTCCACGCCGAACAGCACCAGCACGGGCAGCACAGCGGCCACTAGGGCGATGACGCCGCCGCCGATGCTGACCGGCTCAGTGGTGCCGGTCTTCTTGTTTGCTGCCATCAGGACTCCTCCTCCTTGGGGTCGTCGTCGCCGTCGAGTACCTGGTCGGTCTCGGCCTCGGCCTCGTCGGCGGCCTGCTCCTCGGGTGCGCTCACCTGGACGCTGACCTCGACCTGGCGGCGGTCGTGCTCGGCCATAGCCGCCGCGACGGCTTCGTAGATGTGCTCACCTTCGGCGTGGGCGAGGGTCTCGATCATCAGTTCGAGCTTGTCGGCCTTGGCCTCGGCGCGCTGTGCACGCTGGTCTGCCTCCTCGCGGGCGCGGCGAACTTGCAGGTAGGTGTACTGCTGCCAGGTGCTGGCCCGGTAGCCGTCCTTGCGGATGTTCGGGAACTGCGTGGCGACGGTGGCCTCGGGGGCGATGCGCCGGTTCCAGATGCCGGTAGCGAGCCACGTGCGCCAGGCGACCTGCCGGATGCGCTGCCAGATCTGGTGGGAGCGCTGGGCGGAGCGGGCGAGTTGGTGGTTCTTCGTGGTGGCGTTGTTGTTCAGGTAGTCCAGGTCGCGGTGGCCCCAGGCGTCTTCGGCCATGTTGCGGAGCATCCTGTAGACCTGGCGTTCGTCCACGTCGGGGTTGGAGTAGGCCCAGATCTGCTGCGGTGTAGCCATGACGGCTTGTCCTTTCTCGGGGATGTGCTGGCGGTTGGTGCGCACCGGTTTGGAGCCGGGCCGGATGCCGTGCCGGTTGAAGTCAACACGTGGGTTGATGGTGTTGCCCTTACCGGCACCGCCGCCCTGGCTGCGGCCGGCCCAACGCTCGAAATGCAGGTGAGGCCCGGTGACGTTGCCGGTGGCGCCCATCGTGCCGATCTGGTCCCCGGCCTGGACCCGCTGGCCCTTGCGCACGCTGATGGTGTTCAGGTGACCGTAGAACTCGCTGCCGCCGCCAGGGCCGTCGATGATGATCGAGCGTCCGGTGTTCCATGCCCCGGTGATGGGGTTGTTGCCAGTGCCAGTGTTGGCCTGGCGAACGGTGCCACCGTAAGCGGCGTAGATTGGAGTACCGGTGTTGTTGGCGATGTCGATGCCCCGGTGAAACCCGGCCTTGCCGGTGATGGGGTGGCGGCGACTGCCCCATTCGGAGGACACGCGCCCTTCGGCTGGGGAGACGAATGCTGGTCTGCTCACGGAACCTCCACTACTGCTGCCTGGGTCGGTGCTGGCCAGGAACGCCGCCCACCCGGACCGGCGCAGGTTGGCCGGGCAGTTCTTGCCCGACCAGTGGTTGTGCTGCACCACCCGCGACCGGGGAATGTTGTACTGCTGCCGCAGCTGGCGCACCACGGCGGCGGCGTTGGCCTTGGCCCGGTTGAAGTTGCCGTCGCTGTTGACGCAGATCTCGATGCCGATCGAGGACATGTTCCCGTGACCCGACCCGTCGCCTGCGTGCCAGCAGCGCACTGTGTCGGGGTAGGAGCGGATGGCTTGGGTGTCGTCCACTGTGATGTGCCAGGACGCGGAGAACCCATTAGATTGCAGGTTGGCGTGGGCCTGAGCGTTCGCGCCCCGGGCGGTGTTGGCCGTTTCGTGGATCGTGATGTAGCGGCGCGGGTTGGTCCCAGAGCTGGTGACTGCTCGCGATGAGACGAGCTGGTTACGGATCGTGACCATCGGCCCCTCCGTTCTGGCATAAAAGAAGCCCGCTCGGGTGGCGGGCTCAGTGGTGGCGGACGGGTCAGGCGTTCTCGTCCTGGTGGGTGGGGTCGGTGGGGAAGGTGTCCCGGTCGTTCGTGGCGCCGACGTAGGCCGCCCACAGGCGCGGATACCAGCGCCTGTAGGCGGCGACGATGCCCCAGGCCCGCTCGGCTGTCCGCTCGTGCTCGGCGGCGATCTCCTTCCACTGCGACAGGGTGGATTCTTCTTTGGCGGTTCGGCCGTCGCGGGCGTCTTTGATGAGCTTGCCGACGGCGGTGATGATGGCGACCCCGGCCCCGCCGAGGACGACCATGATGATCTCAATTGCGTTTCCGCTCACCGGCCTCGCCCCCGTCAGATCGTGCTTCGGCTAGGGCGTCTTGGGCAGCCTGGGCCTCCTTGCTGTCTTGGTAGACGTCCTGTAGGCGAGCGACCAGGAAACCCAGTAGCACCGCGAGGACAACGGTGCCGCCGCCTCGGGTGTAGGTGATGGGGTGCTCCAGCATCAGCATCAGCTGGTTGCCGGTGAGGGTGAATGTGCCTGCGGCGAGGCAGGTGAGGCCGAGCAGGTCCACGGTGAGGTTGCGCCGCCACCAGGCCACGGCGGACACGATGCCGCCGGCGAGGAAGAAGGCGCCCCAGGTGCGGGCGGGCCAGGATGCCTCTAGTAGTTGGGTGGAGCTCATCGGCGGGAAGATGATGAAGAACAGCCCGGCGAGGGTGCCTGCGATGGACGCGAACAGGCGCGCTACCCGGCGGGGGCGGTGGCCGTTAGACACGGGTCACCCTTGGGGTGTGTAGAGCGCGGGCACGGCATCAGGGGTCCAGCCCTCTTGTGTGGCATGGTCCTGGATTACGCGGTACACGGTGCCCTGATACTCGTACAGGTCCCCGGCGGTCACGTCGATACCTGGTTCCCACTGGGGCACGTCGTCGGGCAGGCCGGACTGCTGGGACCACCCCAGTGGATAGTCCGCCGGTGACACGGTGAGCCACGCGCCGGAGATGTTCTTCCATTCCTCGCCGTCCCAGGTCACGGTGGTGCCGGGGCCGTGGCCGAAGTGGGGCACGGGGTCGAACGGGACAGCGTCGGCGGTTTCCTGGGCCTGTTCGTAGGTGGCGTTCATCTGCGCGACGGCTTCTGGAATGGAATTCAGCCGGCGGCGGCGGTCGAGTTCTTCCTGGACGGCCTCCGCGAGCCGTTCCAGTTCACCAAACGGCATAGTTACCAGGTCAGGCATGACTTCTCCGTTCATCTGTAGCCCCACAGGGTGGCGGTGGAACCGGGGCGCCACTGCGAGGCTTGGCTAGTGGCGATCTGGAAGTGGGTGATTTCCTGGGTCGGTCCTGAGTAGCGCCCGCCTGTGAGGAATGTGAACATTTCGGCAGGGTTGCCCCCCATGTTCCCGGTGCCATAGGCGTGCCAAGAGACCATGTCCGCCCCGGTGTGAGGAATTAGGGTGATGGTGGCTGAGCCGCCGAGGAAGTTCCCGGTGAAAGCGGTTGCTGGGATGGTCGTGATGGACCCGATTATATTGGTGATTAGGTCTCTGGCCCAGGCCCTGCTGACAAAGCGGTAGTTCTCTTCCTGGTCTCCGTTGATGTGGACACAGACGCGGCGGAGGTCTCCTGCTACCTCCGCCCCGGCCATGAGCGTGATGGTGTAGTGGTCGAAAGCCCCCCGCAGCGCGGTGGGGATGGTCAGGTTCGTGCCCTGTTCGGAGCTGCCGGTCAGTTCGACCTCATCGAGGCGCACCACTGAGGACAGGCCACCTACATGCTCATCGAGGCCCTGGACCTGGTCGGCGGTCGGGGTCCAGTTGGAGCCCCGGTAGGGCAGTGCGGGGATGCGGGCGGCGTCCAGGGTGCCGGTGATGTCCCCGGCCGGGTGGTGGTGCGCCTCCGGGGGAAAAACATCCGGGTGGTCCAGTTCGTCCCACGTGATGCCACTGTCCCCAGTCTCGCCCTTGGGGCCTTGGATGCGGCCCGCGTTGGTCCACCCATCAGCGGCGGTGTGCACCCAGATGTCACCGTCGATGAGCCAAGCGTCTTCTGGGTTGGCCGGCTCGCCGGGAAGTTCACCGGCGTCATCCAGGGTGCCGAGAATGTGGATGCGGCCACCAGTGTTGATGAAGTTCTGGGTCTCAGCCCGCAGGGACTCCACGGCCTCCTGCGCGGCTTGCGCAGCCTGGGCGGAGCCCTCCGGGGAGAACAGGGGCACCCGCAGCCCGTTGTCAGCCAACCAGTCCAAGTAGTGGGAATCATCCAGGGAGAAGAACCCGGGCACCAGGGGTGCATCGGTGCCGACCTCCAGGCGTGAGGCAGGGATCACCTGCTCCCCGGCAGCGTCCTCGCTGATCTCGGCCGGGTCGGCGGTGCCCACATGCACCACGGTCCCACCCTGACCAGGCAGAGACGGCTCAAACGTGCCATCGGCCAGTCGGGCCACCATCGGGAAATACTGGACAGCCATGGTGCTCCTTAGTAGAGGTTCCAACCGGTCTGGAAGTGCACGCTCACGCCCTGCGGCAACGTCCCGGACTCGGCGGTGGCGTACAGGCGCACATTGCCGTTCGTCTCAAACACCACCGGGAAAATCCGGGACCGGTCGTGGTCCTGGAAGCTGGCGAGGCCGGTGGTCTCGATCTGCACCGGTGGGCGAATAGCGGACGGCAGCACATACATCAACAGTTGCCGCTGGATGGGTGTGGATGGGTGGTAGGGCCTGGCGCGCACGTTCAGTGACTGGCCGGTGCGCCACCACACCAGGTCACGCTGGTACCCGTTGCGGGGGTTGACCTGCCCGGAGTCCTCAGTGGGGACCTCCCGCCAGGTGCCCACACCCTGGCTGGTCAGTACCCGGTGGTACTCCCGGCCCTCACTGACCACGTACACCTTGGCGCCAGGTTTGGTCAGGAACGCCAAAGATTCGGGGTGGTGGACGATCATCCCGCCGGGGCTCACCCGTGGGGATAGGTGGTCAATGGTCCCGATCCGGGTGCCACCGGTCACCGATTGCAGCTGACACAGGGCCACCGGTTGCTCATCGACGGCGCCAGGTTCGGTGGCGCGGGAGGCGATGGCACGTGCGGTCCCGCCACGCAACGCGACGAACGTGGTCTCAGCGTTGGCCCAGTCGCGGCGGGCCACAACAGTGTCCCACCGGGTACCACTGTTCAGCGGCTCGAACTGGACCGGTTCAGGTTCGGTGACCTCATCCTGCACGCCATGCCCACCACCGGTGCCGACACCTACGGTCACAGTCCGGTCCGCGCCGCTCACTGGTCGCACAGCCCAATCCGTGGTGCCACCAACCCAGTACTCAGCGCCCAAGTGGGAAGCCATACGCGCCCACTGGATCGCGTCAATGGACGCTGGCCGGTCGGGGGAGATGCGCGGATACCCTGCGCTGATGATCGCCATAGTTACCTCACTGCCTCGTTTCTCCTGGCCCGACTCAAGGCCCGTACCTGCTTAATCAGCGGCCCCAGCGCTTGGGCCAGCGGGTCATCGCCAGACCCCACCACGGGGCGCACCCGAACACCCCCGTCGATAGTCAGCTCCGCTGCGGCGATCTGGGCGGGGATCGTCACATCCGGGCGCGGGGCCAGTGGCACGATGTCGCCCGGTTGCCAGTGCAGCCCGTAGGCGAATTCGTCCGTGGCCTCCAGCTCCAGGGCCAGGTCGTAAACCTCGGCGCCGTCGGCGATGGCCTCATCCATGCGGTCCTGAGTCTCGGCCTCAGCGTCCCCGTCGTCGTCCTCATCGTCGGACACGTCGCGGGCGTCGATGAAATGCTCGATGACACGCGGGCTGTTGCTCTCCCAGTCGGCCACGGTCGGCCCCCAGAATTGGCGGGCCTCAGCCTCACCCTGGGACCCGGCCACCACACGGGTGATCGTGGGCTTGGTGCGCTTCCACGTGCCACCGGTCAGCACCCCGGACTCGGCATCCAGCGGGATCTCGTGCTCGGTGACCTCGTAGCAGTCCACCACCAGGCCCTGGCCCTCGACCAGGTCCACGGTGACGCCAACACCGGCAGCGATCAGTTTCGGTTGGAGCCGGTCGATCAGCGGGTGGAACCGCAGTTGCACCTGCACATCGCCGCCGCGCCCCTGGTCAGGTGCGACCGTGACCGGCAGCCCGAGCCGGTCAGCGTTCTGCTGCACAGCGGCTTTCAGCACCGTCTCCGCCGGGCCAGACTCGCGCCAATAGCCCACGTTCTGGCTGTCCAAGCCGTTGGCCGGGACGGGCCAGCCGAGGATGTCCCACAGCAGCGAGTCCAAGCCGACCAGCTCATAGGTCAGCGGCCCGCCCGGTGTGGTATCCCCAGCATCGGAAGCCACCCAGCCAGCCAGGAACGGTTCATCGTCCAGGACCACGACCACGACCGCGCCGTCGCCGGTCAGGGCGTCACGTACGTCCCCGGTGCCGTCCATCGTGAATTCTGCCGTGCTGGTGCCGGTCAGGTGGCGGCGGGTGGCGGTCAGCGTCGCGGGCGCGTCAATGTGCCCCTGGTAGGCGAACTCGCGGTCGTAAACCTCCAGGTGCACCCGCGACAGCATCAGTACGCCTCCGAATACAACGGTGTGATGGTGCAAGTCACCCGGCCATCGCCGACCATCTCCAGCGTCACCGGCACGGCCTCGCCGGGCGGGATCGGCGCCCACTCCCGGCGCGTCAAATCCGGGGTGCGGCGCTGCTCGTTCAGATACGCAGACTTGCCCCGTGGGCCGGGCCGGGAGTCCAGGGTCAGCACCAGCGGCTCACCGGTGGGCTGCCACACCTCGAACTTTAGGTATCGGTCGCTGGTCGCAGCCGGGATCACGCCCTCAAACGGCGTGCGGTACACCCCGCCGGGGGCGTCCACCACCAACTCACCAGCGCCGGTGGCCTGCACACCCACCTCCACCAGCGCGGGCACAAACACCGCCTGCCTAGACTGGCTGTAGTAGATGCCCTCACCGTCCCAGTGCTCCGGGCGCGGCGCCGTCAGCTGGAAACCGGACTCACCCTCGTCCCCGGCCCACTCCACGGTCAGATCCTCATCGTCGGCGTGCCCGGTGTGAGCATCGATGTAGGCGCCCCGGTACAGGGCCTGCGTGGTGGTCATCACCCGCACATACCGGCCATGACTCGCCGCTGGCAGGCGCGGGGTGCCGTTGATCGGCTGCCGGGTGATCGTGCCAGCGGTCAGATCACGCACCACCAGCGTGCCGCCCTCAGCGGGCTCACTGCCCGGCTCGGCGGCCACGCCCTCAGGCACGTACACCGCGTCCTCATCCTCGCTGTAGCGCACGCCCTCAGACCACCCGGCCGGGTGCAGTGCGGTGACCTCAGTGGCCGACTCGTGCGGCTCACCAGTCCAAGCCACCACCGTCTCCAGCTCCGGGTCGGCGTCCCCGTCCACGTACGGGCCGTCGTAGGCGCCGGGGGTGACCATGACCCGCACGTACCGGTCCTCATCTGCGGGAGGCAGTGTCACCGGGGCGGTGACCGTGTGGTAGGAGGCGTTCTCGGTCTCAGCATCGAACACTGCGAGTGTCGAGGTCTGGTCTAGTGCCTCGGTGGGCAGGTTCACACTCGCCCCGGCTGGCACGTGCACAGCGTCATGCTCGGCGGACCACCAGATGCCGGGGCCGTCCCACCCGACTGGTGCGAGCGGGTCAACCTCGGCTTCAGTGTCAGTGGGGCGGCCGCGGGGGTTAGTGACCAGGTTCTGAACCAACGTCTGACGCTCGTTGTTCCGCCCGCGTGGGTTACGCGCCAGGTTCTCACCCACCACCGACCGGCCATCCGTGCTGCTGCCGTCACCATTCACGGCCACATCCACCGGCTGAGGTTGACGCACCTCAATCGGCGCCTGGACCACGCGCCCATCCACACCCACAGTCACACTGTCGAAGTCGCCATCATCAGCCGTCCACACCGGCCACACCGGCTCATCGCTAGGGTTATGCACCGTCGCCTCACCCAGCAGCGCCGACTGCGACACATGGAACGGCGGGCTGCCGTCCGGGTCGAAGAAGTCCACCGGCTCCGCCTGCCGCCACGACCGGGAGATCGCGTCACCCTCCCAGAACGGGCGCTCATCAGCCACGAAATGCAGGTTCATCAGCTTCCACCCGCGCTGACGGTGGTCCAGAGTCGCGGTCGGGTTACCCGAGTCCACGTACCGCATGTGCAGCGTGCGGCCCTCACCAGACTCCGGGTGCTCCACCCGCCACCGGATCACATGACGCGGACTCAGCCACCGCTTGAAGGCGCGGTACCGCTCGGTCCACGCCGCGCTGCCGTCATCGTGGTAC
>Ga0209487_1000731_pt1 | contig 29112 bp, 22 predicted proteins | sample Poulit2012_FD_187524 | JGI IMG/M metagenome (GOLD analysis project Ga0209487, IMG submission 187524) | Agricultural soil microbial communities from Georgia to study Nitrogen management - Poultry litter 2012 (SPAdes) (version 2) | ecosystem: Environmental > Terrestrial > Soil > Agricultural land...
TATCGCGATCGAGCAGGAGGAGGTCGGCCGGCATGCCCGGGGCCAGGAGTGCGGCGGGCCCATCGTTCCCGGGGGCAGGCCCGTCCTCCGAACGCCCCGCAGGCCCGTTCCCCGAACGCCCCGCAGACCCGTCCGTCGGCCCCGCCGCCTGACCGGCCGTCAGGCCGAGGGCCCGGAGAGGCACGAGACCGGCCGCCTGCACGGCTTCGCTGGGACTCATTCCCACCTCGGTCACGGCGCGTCTGACCGCCTCCCCCATGGTCAGAGTCGATCCGGCGATGGCGCCGACCGATCCGTCCGCGGTCACGAGCCGGGCCACGGAGTCCTCGACCCTCACCGGCAGCGATCCGAGCATGTAGTCACCGTCGCTCATCCCCGTCGCGGCCATGGCGTCGGTGATCAGGGCGATGCGCCCCGGCACCAGCTCACGCAGCATCCGCGCGGCCGGGGCCACGACGTGCACGCCGTCGTTGATCAGCTCGACGGTGACATGCTCGGCCTCGCGGGCGGCGAGGATCGGGCCCGGAGCACGGTGGTGGATGCCGGGCATGGCGTTGAAGGCATGGGTGAGGATGCTCGCGCCGGCGTCGAATGCGGCGGCGGCCTGGTCGTAGTCGGCGGCGGTGTGGCCGAGGGCGACGCGCACCCCCGCCGAGGTGAGTCGCGCGATCGCATCGAGCGCACCGGGCAGTTCGGCGGCGATGGTGATCTGGGCCAGCGTCCCATCGGCGGCGGCGAGGATCGCCTCGACCGCCTCGGGGGTGGGTGCCGTGAGCACCTCGGCTGCGTGCGCGCCCTTGAAATCCGGGGCCAGGAACGGGCCCTCCGCGTGCAGGCCGATGACCTCGGATCGGTCACGGACGAGCTCGGCGCCGGCGGTCAGCGACCGACAGAGACCGTCGATCGTGTCCGAGACGTACGACAGCGCGAGCGCGCGCGTGCCGTGCCGTCGGTGCACGGCGAGGATCGTGTCCAGCCCCGCATGGCCGTCCTCGGCGCTGGCTCCGCCGGCACCGTGGCAGTGGATGTCGACGAAGGCCGGCGCGAGGTACCCGCCCGCGCCGTCGATGACCTCGACACTCGCCGAGGCGGCCAGATCCTTCCAGCCGTCGCCGCGCCCTCGTGCGATGACCGTCTCGCCGGATACGGCGATCCACGTGTCCGCGGATTTCTCCGAATGGTCCGCGGGATCCCCGTCGAGGATGGAGGCATCGTGGACGATCGCCTCGGTGCGGGCGAGGTCGGCTGCGCACACGGCGCTCGGTGGCTGTGCGGGCTGCGTCATCGGTGCTCTCCCATCGGCTCGGGCAGGTTCCAGCGGATCGCGTCGGGGCTCACCCCAGTGTCCGGACCCGGTTCGCATCGATTCCGAGCACATGCGCGTCCAGGAAGGCCAGCACGGTGCGGTACCAGACCTCGGCGTTGCCGCGGCCGAGGATCCAGTGGCCCTCGTCCGGGAAGTAGAGGAACCGGTGCTGCGTGTCGCCGTCGCCGTCGAGCGGCGTCTTCGCCTGGGTGAGCAGGTCGAGCCACAGCTCCTGGCCCTGCCCGATCGGCACCCGGTAGTCCTTGTCGCCGTGGATGACGAGCAGGGGGACCTCGATCTCAGCGGCGAAGCGGTGCGGGGAGTACTCGGCCGACTGCTTCCGCATCGCCTGATCCCAGGAGGAGTTGTCCGTGGTCCGGCCCATCGAGGTGGTGTTCCACAGGGAGGCGTGGGTGACGATGCACTTGAATGTGCTGCCCGTGTGTCCGGCGACCCAGTTGGCCATATAGCCGCCGTAGGAGCCGCCGGCCAGGCCGATGTGCTCCTCGTCGATGTCCGCGCGCTCCCCCGCGGCCTCGGTCAGTGCCATGATGTCGGTGAAGGGCGTGCCGCCGAGCTGCTGCTGACCGCGGTCGATCATCGCCTGCCCGTATCCGGTGGAGATCGCCGGGTCCGGCAGCAGCACGGCGTAGCCGGCGGCGGCGAAGGGCCCGGGGTTCCAGCGATAGGTCCAGGCGTTCCACGATCCCCACGGCCCGCCGTGGGCGAAGACGACGAGCGGGTGCGGTCCCTCCCCGTCGGGCAGGACCAGCCATGCGCGGATCGGGGTTCCGTCCTCGGCGCGGGTCTCCACTTCGGTCAGCGTGCCCTCCTCCTCGAGGACGGTCGCCGGGTTCGCGAGTTCGCTGATGACGCCGGAGCCCAGGTCGATCGAGACCGGCAGGGGTGCGACATCGATCGCCGAGGCGGTCGCGACGACCGTGTCCCCGCGCAGTCGCAGGCCGGAGAACGAGTACTTCTGCCCCTCGCCTCCGACGAGGCGCCGAGGTCGCGCATCACCGAGCGCGCCGATGAAGACGCTGCCGCGACCGTGGTCGTCGGCACTGGCCACGATAGTCGTATCATCGGCCCAGATCGGACAGAACCAGAAATCGGCTTCGGGCCAGACGGGTTCCAGGGCCGCCGTCTCGAGGTCGAGGACCATGAGTTCGACGGCGAGGTTGGTCTCCGCGGTCCAGAACTGCTCACGGCTGACCAGGGCTCTGGTCCCATCGGGGCTGATGGCTTCGATGCCGAATCCGTGGTCTGCGGCCGGTTTCGTCAGGCGGCGGAGTTCGGGTTCGCCGTCGAGGTCGATGCGCCAGATCTCACTGGCCTCGAGCTGACCGGGAATCGGCTTCTCGAGCTGCACGAGAACGAAGCGGGCCTCGTCGTCGACGGCCCAGTCGACGAGGCGGCCCGAGGGCAGGGACAGGTACCGGAAGTCGAGTCCGGTCGGACGGCTGAGTTCGTCGGAGACCTCGGGGAACTCGGACACGGCCTCGTCGAGCCTGGCCACGGCCAGGGTCTGTGTGCCCGGTCCCAGGTCATGGTCCCAGCGGCGGATGGGGAAACCGGTGTGGAGGATGCCGCTGACCTTCGCCTCGCTGCGTTCGGCGCTGAACTCCTGGTGGTCGTTCTCGTCGGCGGCCCACGTATGCACGGGGAATTCGACGATGAGGGTGTCGCCCTTGATCTCGATTCTGGAGAAGCCGCCGTCATGATCGGCGAGCTTGCGGGCCTCCCCGTTGTCCGGCAGAGCCCACAGACCAGGGCTCTCGGCGTCCTTGCCGTCCTCGCCTCGGCGTTTGGCGGCGAAGACGATGGTGCCGTTCTCGGCCAGGGCCACGGGGCCGATGGACTGGTCACCGCGGGTGATGCGGCGGGGCTGCTCACCGCTGATGTCGGCGAGATGCGTGAGGTAGGAGTTCCCCTCGGAGTTGAGGAGGGAGTACTGGGCGATGACGCGACCGCTCTGATTCGTCAGGAGACCTTGCAGGCGGCGGGCGTCGAGGAGTCGGGTCACAGCGTCGTGGGTCGTCATTCCTCCATCCTAGTTCTCAACCGGGAGTCTGAGACGGACCCGGTGGGGAAACTGCCCGGCGCCCCGTCGGAGCGGGGAAGGCGCCCCGTCGGAGCAGGGAAACTGCCCCGCGTCCCGGAGGACTATCGGAAGTTCGGCGCCGGGACCCTTTGGCCGTCGATCGTCACCGTCGTCAGCATCTTCTCGAGTTCCTCGGCGGCCTTCGCATGCGATTTCAGGGCGCGCATTTCAATGGAGAGATTGACGAGGCGTCCGTTGATCTTGTACCCGGTCTGCACCCCGTACATGAGGGTGGGTTCGCTGTTGATGGCCAGGATCTCGGTCGGTCCCAGCTCGCCTTGGAAGCTCCAGTACTCACCGGCGTCGAGTGATCCGGTCCTCTCCGACAGCACTTGAGAGTCCTGCTCGGAGAAGTTGTACCGCCGTTTCGCATCGACGACTTCCTGCGCGCTGCTGCCGTATTCATCCGAGCAGCTGGCCAGGACCACATCGGAGTCGGTGCTGTCGGTGCCGCGGGTGAAGACATGGAACTTGCTCGTGCTTCCGCTGCCCTCGGTCCAGTCCTCGCCGAGGGCGAAGCTGACGTCCACAGGACAGCCGTCGCCGAAGCTGATCGCCTTCTTCGTCATCCCCTCGGGAATGCCCGCATCGGTGGGATCGGGGGTGGGCTGCGCACCCGCGGTCTTCTCCACCGCGATCCGTGCCGGACCCGCCTCCTTGTCCTCGGTGCGGATCTGCAGGACCGAGCACCCGCTGAGGAAGACGATCACCGCGAATGTTCCGATGGCTGCGGCGAGCCTCTTCGGGGCGGGTGAGAGCGTCGAGTCGTGGAACGCCGCCGAGGCACTCGCCGACGTCCGTCTCCGCGACGGTGGAGGGGTCACTGCCGGTCCCTCAGATTGCGCCTGCTCGGGTGCTGCGAGTCCGTGCCCGGCGGCTGCGGGTGGCTCGGTCGAGCCTGCTGCTCGGGCTGGTACGAACCGCTGCTCGGCTGGCTGCCGACGGGCGGCTGGCCGTAATGCTGCGGTCCCGGCTGACTGCCGGCAGGTGCCTGGCCCGCCCCAGGAGCCGGCCGACCGTAGCTCTGCGGTCCCGGTGGGCCGTAGTTCTGGGGCCCGGGCTGGCTTCTCGCGGGTGGCTGACCGGCGCCCGGCCCTGCGCCCGATCCGGCACTGCCCTGTCCCCCGGGGCCCGGTCCGGCATTCGCCTGCCCGGGCCCCGGCCCGGCCTTGGGCGGTTTGAACTGTGAGTGCTGTCCGGAGTCCGGCGGCAGTCCTCCGGAGACGGATTCGCCGGTCGCGCGGTTGATGAGGGCACCGTCGACCCGTTCGAGGCGTCGTTTCGAGGTTCGTCGCGGCGTGCCGAGGATCCGTCCCTGCATCTCGGCCTCGTTGGGCTGCCGCGGCGGGAGGAACCCGGGCCCCTGTCGCGAGTCCCCCTGCTGTGTCGGCTGCACGGCCCGCGAACCTGCGGCCACCCGGTCCATGTGATCGGATATCTGCGGAACGGTCACGGGAGCGGCGTCGGCCAGCACCGGCAGGACCATGCGCACGGAGGTGCCCACCCCCTCCTGGCTGAGCAGCTGCACCGATCCGCCATGACGAGTCACGATGGCACGCACGAGCGACAGGCCCATACCGGAGCCGGCGACCGCGCGCACCCGGGAGCCGCGGGAGAGCTCGTCCCACACGGCCTCCTGCTCGGCCAGCGGGATGCCGCTGCCGGTGTCAGCGACCTCGACGACGACCCAGCGGTGGCCGTCGATGATCTGCTCATTGGCCCGCAGCTCGACGACCTCGGCCGGCGAGGAGTACTTGAGCGCATTGCCGAGCAGGTTGAGGATCGCGGTCAGCAGCAGATCCTCCTCACCGGCGACATCGGGCAGCCGCCACGGCGCGCGGGCCACAGTGGCCACGATCATCCGGTCCTCGGCTCCCGGTGCCGTCGACGCGTCCTCGACGGCCTGGTGGATGAGCGCATCGAGGTCGACGCGGGCGTATTCGATGATGCGGGTCTCGACATCGGCGAGCCTGCGCAGATCCGCCAGCAGTCGGGCCACCCTGCGGGAGGAGACATCGACCTGTTTGGCCGCAGGCTCCACCTCGGCGAGCGTGCCGCCGTCGCGGACGACTTCACGGATGCTCGCCGCCGAGGTGCGCAGCGCGGTCAGCGGGTTCTTCAGTTCATGATCGAGGCGGATGAGCATCCGATTGCGCTTGGTCATCGAATCCTCGGCCGCGGCGGTCTCGACGGACTCCCGCAGCTGCGCCTCGCGCTTCTTCAGATGCCTCCACCCGAACCACGCGCCCGCGGCCAGACCGGCGAGGACGAGGACGAGGAGCAGCAGGAACAGCCAGACCTGGACCTCGATGACAAGGAAGTTCGTCATATGCGCCTCTGGCCGTCCTCACCGCGGACCTCACCGACGAAGCGGTATCCGCGGCCCTGCACGGTGGCGATCCACCGCGGTTCGGCGGCGTCCTCGCCGAGCACACGGCGCAGCTCGGCCACGCGCGAGTCGACGGCGCGGGTTCCCACGGCTTCCTCGAACCCCCACAGCACCTCGAGCAGCCGGGAGCGTTCGATGAGCTCATCCTTGTGCACCATGAGGTACTCGAGCAGGGTCAAACCCTTCGGAGTGATGACGAGCTCCCGCTGGCCCAGCCACGCCCGCCTGCCGACTCGGTCGACGCGCAGACCGAAGCTCGACACCAGCACCGGTGCCGTGGCCAGGGGCGGACCGTCGTTGCGGGTCCGGCGCAGCACGGCCCGGATCCGAGCGACGAGCTCGTGCGGGTCGAAGGGTTTGTTGAGGTAGTCGTCGGCGCCCTCTTCGAGCGCCATCGCCCTCTCGACCCCCTCGCCGACCTGGGTCAGCAGCAGCACCGGCACCCAGTTCTCCTCCTGCCGCAGACGCCTGAGCACCTGTCGACCATCGGCACCGGGCATGAGCACATCGAGCACGCAGACATCGGGACCGTGACGGTGGATCTCGTCGAGGGCCAGCAGTCCGTCACTGGCGGGCAGCACCCGGAATCCGGAACGTTCGAGGAAGGGCACCACGGCCCCGAGCACGTCGGGCTCATCGTCGGCGACGAGGACGAGCGGTTGGGGCTCGTTGTGATTATCAGCCGTCATGGCGGTCAGTTCCGATTCCTCTCTGCCTCTCCCAGGCGATCTCTCGGGCCTCGGCACGCTCAACAGCCTCGGCGAGTTCGTCTCGGTACAGCATAGAACGACGCAGGTGCTTGGTGCGATAGCCGGCGCGTCCGACCATGTGCGTGGCCACGGGGATCGTCACCAGCTGGAAGGAGATGATGATCGCCAGAGTCGTCACCGTCGCCCAGGTCGGGAACTGGATGGCGATCGCCACGGCGATGAGGATCAGCCCCAGCACCTGCGGCTTCGCACTCGCGTGCATCCGCGACAGCAGATCCCCGAAGCGCGCCAGACCGACCGCGGCCGCCAGCGACAGGAGCGCGCCGAGGAAGAAGAGCACGGCCGAGATGATGTCAAGAACCATTGTTCTCCCCTTCCTCGTCCGAGGTCGCCGACCCCCTGTGCTCGGCGTCGTCGGGCCCCGGATCGGGCCCGGTGCCCAGCCCCTCACCGGCGGCATCGGCGTGCGGATCGAACGACGGCTCCTCGCTCTCGGTGACCTCATCGACCGTGGAGACGGACGCGGAGGCGGGAGCGGCCTCGGCGGGGCCCTCCTCCTTCGCTTCCTGCGGCATGTGCCAATCGGAGTTGGAGAAGTCGGACAGCGCGCCCGCCTCGGCGCCGGGCGTCATCGAATCGGACTTCGACACGTACCGGGACACGCTGACCGATCCGACGAAGCCGAGCATGGCGAGCACGATGAGCACGGGCAGCAGATCGGTGCGGTCGGACATGGCCATATAGCCGCCGAGGCCGCACATGATCGACGCCAGCACCACATCGGTGCCGATCATGCGGTCGAGGATCGACGGTCCGCGCACGATCCGGTAGAGCGCGATGATCACCGAGGCGGCCAGCAGCACCGAACCGGCGACGATGAGGACGTCGATGACGATCTGACTCATGCGCGACCTCCCTCGGTCTCATTCAGCGGATCGGGTCGGGCCCGCAGTGCGGCCAGATCACGATGCGAACCGAGCGTGCGGATGAGCAGCTCCTCGATGTGATAGACCTGCGCCTTGGCCCGGAGCAGCTTCTCCTCGGAGTCGCAGTCGAGGAAGTGCAGGTAGAGGATGCCCATCGCCCGGTCGCTGTCGATGATGATCGAGCCCGGGATGAGGCTGGCGGTGTCGGCGATGAGCGTGAGCACGAGATCCGAGCTCGTGCGCAGGTCGCAGGCGATGACCGAACCGGCGCCGACGGCGCGCTTGCGGAAGGCGAACCAGGCGACTTCGATGGATGCGCGGAGGACCGAATAGAGGAACCACACGCCGTAGACGGCCGCATGCCAGACGTTGAAGCGGCCCGAGAGCACCACGGGCGGCAGGTAGAACACGCGAGTGACGAGGAAGGCGATGGCGATGCCGGACAGAATGGTGAATACGGTCACCGAATCCCACAGCATCAGCCACAGCAGGACGAGGGAGGCCAGCAGCACGAGCTGCTGGACGAAGCTTCTGCCCCGCGTCATACGCGGTCGGTTCACACTCATCGGTCCTCATCTCCGAGCACGTTCGTGATGTAGTCGACCGGGGTCTGCAGATTCTCGGCGGCCCGATTCGCCATCCCCCACAGCGGTTCCGCCCCGAGCGTGAGCGCGATGGAGGCGATGACGACCACCGAGGTGGCCACCACCATAGCAGGCGGCACCCCGATCTGAGAGGTCCACTTCCTCCCGGCAAGCAGCGTCTTCTTCCGCTCGGAGAACTCGTCGACGAGATCCTCGTTCGGTTCCTCGACATCGGCCGGGTCGCGCCAGAACGCGAGGTTGAAGGTACGGCCGATGACATAGAGCGTGAGCAGGCTCGTCACGGTGCCCGCGACGATGAGCACGGTGGGCAGCCAGGCGTGGTCGTCGAAGCCGGCGAGGAAGAGCGCGACCTTGCCGATGAACCCGGAGAACGGCGGGATGCCCGAGAGGTTGAGGGCCGGGATGAAGAAGATGATCGTGAGCACTGGAGACAGCACCATGAGACCGCCCAGCGACCTCGTCGAGGTGGACCCTCCGCGCATCTCCACGAGTCCGATGGCCAGGAACAGTGCGGTCTGGACGATGATGTGGTGGACGGTGTAGTAGATCGCCGCCGACAGTCCCACATTCGTGCCCAGGGCCACACCGAAGAGCATGTACCCGATATGGGAGACCAGGGTGAAGGACACGATCCTCTTGATCTCCGACTGCGCGATGGCGCCGAGGATGCCCACGAGCATCGTCAGACCTGCGGCGATGAGCAGGGGCACGCGCAGAGAGGACTCGGCGAACATCAGCGTCTCCGTGCGGATGATCGCGTAGATGCCGACCTTCGTCAGCAGTCCCGCGAACACTGCGGTGACCGGGGCCGGGGCCGTCGGATAGGAGTCCGGCAGCCAGAACGACAGCGGGAAGATCGCCGCCTTGATGCCGAATCCGAGCAGGAGCATGACATGGAGGATCATCTGCACATCGGCCGGCAGCTGACTCAGGCGTTCCGCCAGCTGCGCCATGTTCACCGTGCCGGTCGCGGCGTAGATGATGCCGATGGCGGCGAGGAAGATGACCGAGGACACCAGCGAGATGATCACATAGGTCACGCCCGCCCGGATCCTCTCGGCCGTGGCGCCGAGGGTCAGCAGCACATAGGAGGCGACGAGGAACATCTCGAAGCCGACATAGAGGTTGAACAGATCCCCGGCGAGGAAGGAGTTCGCGATGCCCGCGCACAGCACCAGATAGCTGGGGTTGAACACGGAGATCGGCGTCTCGTTCGAGTCGTCGTTGGCGTCCTGGCTCAGTGCGTAGACGAGCACGCACAGGGTCACCAGAGAGGACACGATGAGCATGAGGGACGAGAGCCTGTCGGCCACAAGCACGATGCCCGCCGGCGGCTGCCAGCCGCCGATGGCGACCACCTGCGGCCCGTTCGCGTCGGTGCCGATGAGGATGAGCGTGGCGATGACCATGACCGCGCACAGGATGCCGACCGAGACGATGTTCTGGGCGCGTGTGTTCTTCGACAGGATGAGGGCGATGCCGGCGCCGATGAGCGGCAGGAGCACGGGCAGCGGAACCAGGACGGGCAGGAGATCGATCACGGTCGGTCCCCCTGCTCCCCTGGGTCGTCGGTGTCCTCCGGTCGCTTCGCGTCCTGGGCCTCCTCGGCTTCCTCGGCCTCGTCGGCACTGTGCGCCCGGGTCTGGGCGTCCACGGCCGCCTCGGCGATGGAATCGGCCTCGGTCCGAGTCGCTGCCTCGTCGATCTCCTCGGCGGTGTCCTCCCTCTCCTCGGGAGTGCCGTCGTCGTCGAGGTCCATGGCGCCGATGATCGGCGATTCGGCTTCGTCACCGAACTCGGTGTCGTCGTAGTCCGTGCTCGCCTCCGCCTCGGAGTCGATGACCTTCGTGATCGCGACCTGGAGGTCGGTGTCGTCGTCCTGCAGCGAATCGGCGCGCATGAGCCTCCAGGAGCGGTAGATCATCGCCAGCAGGAACGCGGTCACGGCGAAGGTGATGACGATGGCGGTGAGGATGAGCGCATGCGGCAGCGGATCGGACATGCCCTCCGTCGACAGGTCCTTCCCGTCGGTCAACGGTGCCGAACCGCGGCCGGCGGTGAGGATGATGAGCAGGTTCACACCGTTGCCGAGCAGGATGAAGCCGAGCAGGACGCGGGTCAGTGAGCGTTCGAGCATGAGGTAGATGCCGGAGGCGAAGAGGACGCCCATGGCCAGGACCATGATGAAGGGCATGCTCATAGTCGTCCCCCTTCCGCACCGTTGTCGACATCGAGCTCATTGACCCGGTCCATGATCTCGGACACGGCGCGGTGTTCGGCGGTCGAGCCCATGTTCTCGGAGAAGTTGATGTTGTCGTGGATGCGGTGGGCCAGCATCATCTCGTCGCGTTCCTGATGCAGATCGACCTCGGCGCCCAACGACCGGAGGATGTCGAGCATGAGGCCGATGACGATGAGGTAGACGCCGATGTCGAAGAAGGTCGAGGTGCCGAACGACAGGTGGCCCAGAAGCGGCACATCGCCTTCGATGTAGGCGGAGTCGAAGACCGTATCGCCCCACACCCAACCGCAGATGACGGTGCCGATGGCGGTGACGAGGCCCGTGCCGAGCATCGCTGAGGGAGTGAACGGGGCCGCCTCGGCGAGTTCGTACTTGCCCCCGGCCAGATAGCGCACGACGAGGGCGAGGCCGGCGACGAGGCCGCCTGAGAAGCCGCCGCCGGGATCGTTGTGGCCGGCGAAGAGGAGGTAGACGGAAAAGACGAGGACGGCGTGGAAGATCAGACGCGCGGTGACCTCGAGGATGATGGAGCGGTTGCGCGGGGCGAGGGTCCGGCCGGCGATGAGCCAGGACACGCGCTTCTGCGACAGGTCCTCGCGCTCGGGGTGGTGGAGGTCGGCGACCTCCTCGGACACGGGCTGGAAGCGGATCCGGCCGGCCGCCTCGGTGCCGTCCCTCTTCCGCTCGAACCGGTGCAGGTGCCCCTCGCGCCCGCGGACGAAGATGAGTCCGGCGACGCCGGTGCCGGCGGCCACGAGCACGGAGATCTCGCCCATGGTGTCCCAGGCGCGGATGTCGACGAGGGTGACGTTGACGATGTTCTTGCCGTGGCCGATCTCGTAGGCGAGCTGGCCGAAGTCCGTCGAGACCGGATCGGCCACGCGCACGCCCGCGGCGATGAGGACCACGAGCATCATCGTGATCCCCACGGCTCCGCCGATGATCGCCCGCCAGGCCGGGGTGAAGCGGCCGGTGGACTCGCCGATGCGGGCCGGCAGGCGGCGGAGGACGAGGACGAAGACGACGATCGTGATGGTCTCGACCAGCACCTGTGTCAGGGCCAGATCGGGGGAGCCGACGAAGGCGAAGTAGGCGACCATGGCATAGCCGGAGATGCCGGTGACGACGACGGCGGTGAAGCGCTTCTTCGCCCTGGTCGCCGCGACCGCGACGATGATGAGGACGGTGGCGACGATGAGGTCGAGCGGGGTGTCGGTGAGCCGGAACTCGATGTTCCAGGTGTCGTTGACGATCACGGCCAGCCCGATCCCGGCGACCAGGACGAGGTAGACCACGCCCTGGTAGAAGGGCAGGGAACCGCGCTGGGTGCGGGCGGTGACCCACAGGGCCAGCGCTTCCATCCAGCCGATCATCTTCCGGTACAGCTCGTGGAAGTCGATTCCCGACGGCAGGGTCGTCTGCACCCTGGCGAACGGTCGACGGAAGATGAAGAGCGCGACACCGGCGACGATCGTCACGGCCGAGAACGCCAGCGCCGGTTCGAGTCCGTGCCACAGCGCCAAGTGGTAGTTGCCGTCCCCGACATCCACGGCCGGCAGCGCGGAGGTCCAAGCGGTGAAGTAGCCGTCGAGGAGTCCGGCCCCCGGGCCCAGGGCCAGGGTGAGCGCGGTGAGGATGAGCGGGGAGATCACGAGTGTGAGCTTCTCGTCGCGGCGGGCGATGTCGTCGACGCCGGGTTTCGAGGAGAAGGCGCCCCAGACGAAGCGGGCCGAGTAGGCGACGGTGAGGATCGAACCGATCATGATGCCGATGAAGGCGATGACCGAGGCCTTGTCCGGAGACGCCAGCAGGGTCGAGTACACGGCTTCCTTCGCGACGAAGCCGAACATCGGGGGCAGTCCCGCCATCGAGGCGGCCGCGATGGTCGCGCACACGGCCACGACGGGGAACGCCTTCCACCCGCCGGAGAGCTTCGTCAGGTCACGGGTGCCGGCGCGGTGGTCGATGATGCCCACGCACAGGAACAGGCAGGACTTGAACAGGGCGTGGGCGATGAGCAGGCCCAGCGCCGCTTTCGTGATGTCGGGGGTGCCGAAGGAGGCCATGGTGGTCAGGAAGCCCAGCTGGGAGACCGTGCCGAAGGCCAGCAGCAGTTTGAGGTCGGTCTGCTTCAGTGCCTGCCAGCCGCCGATGAACATGGTCAGCAGGCCCAGCGTCAGCAGCACCTCCGACCAGCCGGGCAGGTTGTTGTAGCCCGGTGCCAGACGCAGCACCAGGTAGATTCCGGCCTTGACCATGGCCGCGGCGTGGAGGTACGCACTGACCGGGGTGGGGGCGGCCATCGCGCCGGGCAGCCAGAAGTGGAAGGGCATGAGCGCGGACTTCGAGATCGCGCCGACGAGGATGAGGATGATCGCGGAGATGATGACCGGACCGGTGTCCATGCCCAGCTGGGCGCGGTCGACCAGCGCCGAGATGCGTCCGGTGCCCGTGGCGGTGATGAGCAGGACCATGCCCACGAGCATGGCCAGGCCGCCGGCGGTGGTCACAATCAGTGCCTGCAGAGCCGCCTGGCGGGAACGCCGCCGCGATTGGCTGTGGCCGATGAGCAGATAGGAGAAGACGGTGGTGCCTTCCCAGAACAGGTAGAGCATGAGCAGCTCGTCGGCGATGACGAGACCGTACATCATGGCGGCGAAGGCCATGAAGATGCCGGCGAACCGGGCCAGACCGGGTTCATCGGGTGGGAAGTAGCGAGCGCAGTAGACGAAGACGAGTGCTCCGATGCCGGTCACGAGCAGCGTCATGATCCAGGAGAGCACGTCGAGGCGGAAGACCCCTTCGAGGCCGAGCGCCGGCAGCCAGTCGAGGGTCTCGACGAGGGGGTGCGCGTCCGGACTGAAGAGGTCGGGGATCGTCGACAGGCTGTAGAGCAGTCCGGCCAATGGGACGAGGGCGAGGAGGAAGAAACCGCTGCGGCCGAGGATGCGAACCAAGGGGTAGGCTATGACAGAAGCGCCGAAGAAGGCACCTGTCATGGCTATCACCGGCAGCCACCTCCGTCATATGCCTGGAAAGGGTTCGTAGCCTTATTTTTGCACGGGCAGGACTCGTTTCCCCAATCAGGCAAGCTCTGGTAAGCAGCCTCCTCGCCCGTCATGGCGGGCCTGAGACCGTCTGCGGATTGATTTCGCGAAGACGGCGGACCGGGCTATTCGCGCAGCTGCCGGCTGGTCACCAGGAAGCCGTTCTCGTCCAGGCCCACCCCATCGCAGCCGACGAGGAGTTCGGCACCGATCGCGTCGGTCAGTCGAGCGACCTCGCCCCGCATCCGCCGGAACCGGCGTCCCAGGCCCGGCATGTAGCGACGGGACTCGGTGTCCATCCAATGCACGTGGTATTCGATCTGCGGAGAGTTCGAGTGGGCGGCGATGATCGGCGGCACCCATTCGGCCTCCATCACCCGGATCTCGAGGCCGCCGGCGGCCTCGGAGATCTCCCCGAGGGGGACGAGGAGGGCATAGCCGTCGAGGATGACGGGGGCGGAGGGGTCGAAGAGCGGGTCGTCGATGCTCACCTGCGCCAGCACATCCTCGTCTGGGGTCGGCAGCGCCTGCTGGAAGGCGTGTGGGGCGTGCCGACGCACGAAGTCCAGCGCCACGTTCGGCTCCAGCCAGTAGGGCGAGTAGATGTAGAGGTCGACCTTCGCATCGGGGTCGGGGACGATCACACGTGTGGACATCTCGGGCTCATCGGCCAGGCGGACACCGGTGTGCAGGCGGGAGGCGATCGAGAGCATGAGGCTGAGCATCCGCTCCTCCTCCCGTTCGGGCATTCCGGCCGGGAAGGCCTTGTGGAGTCCGTCGGCATCGGCGAACCATTCCGGAGGCGGGACGGGCTGGCGATCGCGGGGGCAGTCGAGCACGAGGGCGTGACGGGCCCAGTCGGGGACCTCGAGCGCGGCGGCGTCGGCGGGCTCGAGGGCGACGCCGGCGCTCAGCCGGGAGTGCCGGCTCAACCGCATCTGTCCGTGCCCGTCCAGTCGCGGGGGCAGATCCGGCAGCTTGTTGTGGATGAGCGCGAGGACATCGGAGACCTCGACCCCGTCGTCGAGGAGGAGCAAGTGGAATCCCCGCAGATCCGCCGAGGTGGGGGTCTCGACCGGAACAGAGGCCCCGTGCCCGCCGTATCCGGGTCTGCCGGTCGACGGCATCCCGGTCCGGCGGCGACCGGTGGCGGCGGCCTCGGGAGCGGCCGATGAGCCTGCGCCGGTGGACTGTTCGCGGGCGGCGCGTTCGGCGGCTTCACGTTGCAGCCGCAGTTCGCGGCGGGTGATCACATGCCCCTCCGGTAGAAGTTGAGATGCGAACGGGAGGCGGTCGGACCGCGCTGACCCTGGTACCGGTTGCCCGTGGCCTGCGAACCGTAGGGGTGGACCGCCGAGGAGCTGAGACGGAAGAAGCACAGCTGTCCGATCTTCATTCCCGGCCACAGTGTGATCGGAAGGGTCGCGACATTGGACAGCTCCAGAGTGACGTGTCCGCTGAACCCGGGATCGATGAAGCCGGCGGTCGAGTGCGTGAGCAGGCCGAGCCGACCCAGCGACGACTTGCCCTCGAGGCGGGCGGCCACGTCATCGGGCAGGGTCACGAGCTCGTGGCTGGAGGCGAGGACGAACTCGCCGGGGTGGAGGACGAACGGCTCACCGGGAGCGGCCTCGACGTAACGCGTGAGTTCGGGCTGCTCGAGGCTGGGATCGATGACGGGGTATTTGTGATTGTCGAACAGCCGGAAGTACCGGTCCAGGCAGACATCGACGCTGGCCGGCTGGATCAGCGACGGGTCATAGGGATCGAGACCGATGCGGCCGGAGTCGAGCTCGGCGCGGATGTCGCGGTCGGAAAGCAGAGTCACGTATCCGATGGTAGCCGTTCCGCCGCCCGCACGCTCGAATCACCATCCCCGCAGTGCCTCGGAACCCGCCGAGGCGGATCCATGGGCGCGTGGTTGCACGGCGGGCGGCGGCGAGGGTGCCCGAGGAGGCGTGGGAGAGGGCACTCGCTCGGACGGGTGGGCACGCGGTCGAGAAGGCGGTTAGGCAATCAGTCAGGCAGCGGCCGAGGAAGCGATCAAACAAGCGACACGCCCAAACAAGATCACAAACTGATAACGATTCCGGCAATTTATGCTGGTTTTTCCCCGTGTGTCGCCCCACAGCGACTGGTGAATGCTTTAGAGTGATGAGCTGTACGGACCCGCGCACGATGGTGCCTTCCCCTTCTTAAGCCAAGGAATGCCGGGAGTCCCATCGCCTTTCGTGGGTAGACAACAATCGAAAGGCATTACTGTGAAGACCTCGCGTCTTGTGCTTGCCCCCGCAGTAGCCGTTGCAATGACAGGCCTTGCGAGCGCCCCGGCGTTCGCAGCCACTGAGTCCACCGCTTCGGTATCTCCGACATCGGTCTGCGCCCAAAGCGGCGAGCAGTCATCGAGCGACTCCGAAGACTCCGAATCGGATTCTTCGGTTCCCGACGAGTCGGATCCACAGGCGACCCTTGAGCAGTCGCAGGTGACCCGGACCGACATCGCGAACAAGAAGGAGGGAATCGGCTTCTCCGGAACCGGATTCTCCCCGGACCAGAAGGCCACTGTCACCGTTGTCGGCACCGATGGCACCGAATACTCGCCGGAGAAGAAGCTCACGGTCGATGAGAAGGGTCAAGTGTCCGGCACGTACTACTTCTCCGTGACCGAGGACGCCAAGGTCCCCGTCGGGAAGTACTCGCTCTACCTCACCGACCTCAAGTCCGAGACCGACTCCTCGAAGGTGACCTTCGAGGTCGTCTCCGACGACTCCGAAGTCGACGATCCGGCCGGCAATGACGACTGTGAGACGACCACCGCGCCGGCCGACGATGGAGATTCCTCGGAGTCGGCGTCGGAGACTCCTTCCGAAACACCGTCGGATTCCGAGACGCCGTCGGAGACTCCTTCCGAGACCGACACGTCGAAGCCCACGGAGACCGAAACCGAGAAGCCTTCGGAATCGAGCACTCCGAGTCCGTCGAAGACCGACGACGACAAGGACCGCGCCAGGCGCCTCAACCCGGGCCCGGCCAAGCAGCCCACGGGCGATGACGCCAAGTCCGATGACGAGGGCGCGTCTGACGACGACGCCAAGGCCGACGACGAAGGCTCGTCTGACAACGACGCGAAGTCCGATGATGACGCGAACGCCGAAGACGACGACAAGGCCGAGACACCCGAGGGCAAGGCTCCGGAGACCGACGAGGACACCGAGGACTCCGGCGCTTCCGAGGACGAACAGTCCGAAGGCCAGTCGTCCGAGTCCACCGGGCCGGCCAGCCCCGGATCCGAGGACAAGAAGGAACCGGCCGCTGCCAAGCAGGCTCTGTCCATCGATCCGACCGAGATCAGCTCCGAGGACTTCCTCAACGAGGGCATCAAACTCGGCGTCACCGGCGCCCAGCCCGGTGAGAAGATCACGATCACGGTCGAGCATGCCCAGGGCAAGGTCGATCGCTACACGATGACCAAGGAAGCCGATTCCGAGGGCAAGGCCACCTTCGGTGTCCAGGCCAAGGTCAAGGCCGTGCTCGGAACCTACAACGTCCGCGCCCAGGCCGAGAGCTTCGACGAGCCCCAGGGCGGAAGCTTCACGGTGCTGACCAACGGCACCGCGGTCGACGAGGACGGCAACGGCTCGGATTCCGCCGGCAGCGATCTGCCGCGCACCGGTGCCGAGATGACAGGACTGGCGCTGGGCGTCGGTCTGCTCGCCGTCGGTGCGGCAGCAGTCATCATCACCCGTCGGCGGATGAACGCCACCGACGACCCGGCGGAGTTCTAAACTGAATTGAACGATGAATTGTCCCTCGCGGGGCTGCAGCTCGACAGACGCGAGATCGACCTCGGACGTCTGCGAGCAGGGACAATGCTCGGGATCATGGGCAGCCCGGACAGCACCACCTCGGTGGTGCTGTCCGTGGCCGCCCTGCCCCACGTCGCACCACCGCCACGCTTCCCGACCGGACGCCGGTCGGGTCGTCTGCGTGTGCGCAGGTGGATGAACAGCTATCTTCGCCACGCCGATGCCGGATCTGGGGAGGCGGCATCGGCGGCTGCTATGGCCGAATCGACCGCGCTGACGACCTTCGGGCTGCGGCCGGAGATTCTGCGGCGACGCATCGACGATCTCGATTCCGTCGACCGGGCCCGTCTTCGTCTGGCCGCGGCCTGGGCGAGCGGCGCGAAGTGGCTGACGCTCATCGATCCGTTCGCCTCGGTGCCGGGGCACCTGCGCACGGGGCTGCGCAATCGCTTCGCCGAACTCGTCGCTCACGACGGACGCGGTGTCGTGTTCAGCTCGAACTCTCTCACCGACCACACCATCGCCGAGGCGGGCGTGGCCGATATCGAGAAGGACCAGCTCGTCGCCCTCGGCTCCTTGGAGCAGGTCGTCAGTGAGCCCCGAGGATCGCTGCCGGCCGAACTCAGCGGCGTCAACGTCTATTCGGGGCTGGCGCGCAAGGGCTGGCTGTCCATCGGCCATTCGGCCGTGCGCGCCCGCACCGAACTCGACGGGAAGGTCTTCGTCACCCTCGGTTGGCGCGCCGCGCGGCTGTCGTTGGATGAGCACGACCCGGCGTTCACCTCGGCGACGGTGTTCGAAGCGATCGTGACCGGGCTGCGCGATCGCGGTTCCTGCCTGCAGGCGAAACTGTCCCCGGTCGACACCGAGATGGGGCTCGCCCTCGATGTCGACCTGGCCGATCTCGCCGGGGTCACCGGCGGCAGCACCGAGGCCGGGTTCGGAGTGATCCATCCGGGGCTGGGCTCGACGATCGCGCAGCTGCGCGCCAACGTCCGGGTCGGCACCCATGTCTTCGTCGAGGTCGACACCTCAGCGCTGCATGCCTACTCGGTTGAGTGAGGTCCGGCGGATACACTTGACACTGCTCCGTCCCCGACCGAATCAGGAGAGCCATGCGAACCTCGCGCAAGCTTCTGATCTCGGCGCTGACGATCATCGTCCTCACGGTCGCGGCGGTTCCCCTCATCAACCTCACCGTCTACACTCCGGCCAGGGCCGCTGAGGCCTATATCGACGCGCTTGAGGACGGGGACGCCCAACGGGCCTTCTCCTATCTGTCCGCGCCGACTCCGTCATCGACGTTGGCGCTGAGCAGCGAGGTGCTCTCGGCCGCGCCCGACCTGCCGCGGGAGCCCGAAGCCGAGACCGTCTCCGTCGACGGCGAACAGGCGAAGGTCCGCCTCAGCTACAACCTGTCCTCGCAGGAGCGGACCATCGATCTGACCATGGTCAAATTGCCCGCGAGCGCAGGCCTCTTCGACCGCTGGGCCATCGAGCAGAAGGAATGGCCGACCCTGGCCCTCGACGTCTCGGGCTCGTCGACGGCGACGGTCAACGGCTACGGCGTCAGCGCCGGCTCCGTGCCCGTGCTGTTTCCGGCCAGCTACCTCGTCGGCTTCGACGCGACCTACCTCAAATCGAAATCCGAACGCGCCGAGGTGACCGCCCCCGGCGACTCCCCCACCGTCAAGCTCTCGCCCGAGCCGACGGCCAAGCTCGAAGACACCGTGACCGAGCAGGTCACCGAGCATCTCGAGGACTGTGTGAAAGCGAAGACGCTCATGCCCGCGGGCTGTGTCTTCGGCTACGACACCGACAACGAGATCATCGGCGACATCTCCTGGTCGCTCGAGCGCAGACCGGAGATCAGCCTCACTTCCTCAGGCAACGACCTCGAGCTCACTCCTTCGACCGTGGAGGTCCGGGTCAAGGGGCGCTACCGGGACATCGTCACCGCGGCCGAGCACGATCTCGACGAGAAGCTCTCCTTCGTCCTCGGCGGCTCGGTCGTCGTCAAGTCCTCCCAGGTCAGCTTCGAACCGCGACGCATGGGCGACATCTCGGTCGTGTGAGCGCGGGCCGACGCCCGTTTGTGGTCGCTGCGCCGAGGCGAGCAGCTCGATTCGTCGAATTCACCTCGGCGCAGTGACCACAAACGGGGGCGCTCCGGAGGCCGCGGGACCGTGCGGGACGCCTCAGGCTCCGCGGAGGTCGAGGTGGAGCTCCCTCGGCGCCGAGTCCTTGAGCTCGACGGGGATGCCCCAGTCCTGCTGGTAGAGATGGCAGGCCGCGTGGAGCGGGATCTCTCCGCCGGGCTCACCGTCACAGGCGGCGGCGCGAGCGGTCACATGGAGCACGCCGCCGTCGAGGTCGGGGTTGATGACGATGTCGCGGCTGAGCCCTTCGGCTCCCCCGTCGCCGGAGACGAGAAGTTCCGGTGGTGTGGCGGAGACCTGCAGGAAGGTGGGATCGCCCCACCGATCGTCGAGTTTCTGACCGGCCGGAACGGTGAAGCTCACGCCGATCGTCACCGGCCCGGAGGCGATCTCGGTCGACGGCCGCTTCGTCGTCAGGGCGCCTTCGTCGACCTTCTGCGCGTCCTTGGGCAGTTTCACCCTGGTCAGCGCGTGGGCCGCGGATTCGACGACGAGGAGTTCGGCCTCGCGTGAGCCCTCTGCCCCGCTGGTCGCACCGGCGTCGATGACGAGGATGTCCGAGGGTTCGCGCAGCCCTCGGGCCAGCGTCGTGACCTCGTCGGTGGTCGGGTCGAAGCGGCGGATGGCGCCGTTGTAGGTGTCAGCGATCGCGATCGACCCGTCGGGCAGGCTGCGCACACCCAGCGGATGCTGGAGGCGGGCTTGGTCGGCCGGGCCGTCGCGGAAGCCGAAGTCGAAGAGGCCGACGCCGACGAGTGTCGCGACCTCTCCGGTGGCGGGGTCGAGGCGTCGGATCGCCGAGGTCTCGGAGTCGGCCACGAGCACCCTGCCGTCGGGGGCGAGATCGAGACCGGAGGACTGGGCGTACCAGGCGCTCTCGCCGTCTCCGTCGGTCAGCCCCTCATTCATCGTGCCCGAGAGCAGACGGATCGTGCCGTCCTGGGGGCGGAAGGACCAGATGGTGTGGTTGCCGGCCATCGCCACGACCACCTCGGCGGCGGCGGGGACGAAGAGGACGTCCCACGGCGAGGACAGCTTCACGTCACGCGCGGGTCCGTCGTATCGTCCCAGCTCACCGTGCTTGCCGCGGACGTTGTCGACGGCACCGACCATGTGCTGCTGCCCGGTGCCGGCGATCGTCGTCACGGTCTCGGTTTCGAGGTCGATCCCGCGCAGTGTGTGGTTGACGGTGTCGGCGACGACGAGCTGGTAGCCGACCTGCTCGGCAAGGTCATCGGGCAGCACCGTGATGCCGCCGGGTTCGCTGAAGGCCGCCGAGGCGAAGTCCCCGTCGACCCACCCGCGGGCGCCGGAGCCGATGCGGCGGATGATCGCGGCGCCGTCGGCGTCGTATTCGACGAGGCTGTGGTGACCGGAGTCGGCCACGAGCAGGTGCCCCGAGGGCAGCCTCGCGGTCTTGCCCGGGTAGAACAGGTCGGTCTCCGGGGCCGGCGGCGGGACATAGGGGCCGTCCCCGGAGTGGAGGGTGCCCTTGGCCGAATGCTCGGAGATGAGGCCCTCGATGATCTCGGTCAGCCCGGCGGCGTGGCCCTCGCCCGACATCGTCGCCACGAGGTAGCCCTCGGGGTCGATCACGGCCAGTGTCGGCCAAGCTCGGGCGGTGTAGGCCTGCCAGGTGATGAGGTCGGGGTCGTCGAGGACGAGGTGTTCGACCTGGTAGCGCTCCACGGCCTGGTCGACGGCCTCGACCGTGCGTTCGAACTCGAACTTCGGGGAGTGGACGCCGATGATGACGAGTTCCTTGGCGTACTTCTCCTCGAGCGGGCGCAGCTCGTCGAGGACGTGGAGGCAGTTGATGCAGCAGAAGGTCCAGAAGTCCAACAGGACGACCTTGCCGCGCAGGTCCGCCAGGGTCAGCTCCTTGCCGCCGGAGTTCATCCACCGGCGGCCGATGAGTTCGGGGGCGCGGACCTTGACGTCATGCGTCGAGGACTTCGTCTGCGTCGCGGTTGCGCTGGTGCCCGCCGAGGCGGCGGTCGGGGTGGATTCTTCCGGGCTGCTGGTCATGACTCCATGATCGCAGATCCTGCGCCGAGGCGGCCTCCCCGGTGTCATCGTGTGACCGGCCCGGGCTCGGGACGGCCGGTCCCGGCTGGTCCGGTCCCGGCTGGGGCCGGGCGCGACAGGTACCGCGCCCGACCGCTTACGAGTAGTCGCGGGCCCCAAACACGCTCGAGCCGACGCGGACCATGGTCGCTCCCTCGGAGATCGCGAGCTCGAAGTCCCCGCTCATGCCCATCGACAGTTCGGTCGCCTCGGCGGGCATGACGCCCTTCTCCCGCAGCCGTTCGCTCAGTTCGCGCAGATCGGCGTAGCTGGGGCGGATCTCCTCGGCGCTGCTGCCGGGCAGGCCGATGGTCATCAGCCCGCGCAGCCGCATCCGTTCGAGCTCGCGGGTCTCGGCGATGAGGGCCTCGGCGTCTTCGGGGGCGACTCCGAACTTCGAGTCCTCGCGTGAGGTGTTGACCTGGACGAAGTATTCGACGGTCTCGTCGATCACCTCGAGGCGGTTGCTGATCTTCTCGGCGAGCGCGAGGTTGTCGACCGACTGGATGCAGCTGGCGTGACGCAGGGTGTGGTTGACCTTGTTCCTCTGCAGGGGCCCGATGAGGTGGGTCTCCGGGGCCAGGTCGGCCAACGCCTCGGCCTTGCCGACGATCTCCTGCACCTTGTTCTCGCCGATGAGCGTGAATCCGTGGTCGAGGGCCACTCGGATCTTCTCGGCCGGCTGCGTCTTCGTCGCCAGCATCACCTTCACCGCGTCACCGTCGCGGCCGCTCGCCTCGGCGGCGGCTCGGGCGCGTTCGGCCACCTCGTCGAGGTTGCCGGTGATGGCGGTGATGTCGTCCGGGGACAGCGTAAGGGTCGAATCAGGCGTACTCATGCCTCCAGTCTTCCACGAGCCCGCAGAAGTTTCAGATGCGGTGTGCCCTCCAGGCATCAGGACCGTCGGCTGGGGGTGATTCCGGAGTCGATCTGGTCGCTTCCTCGACGAACAGCGGTAGATCCGTGTCGACAGACGTCCGGAATTTCGACACGGATCTACCGGAGTTCGAACGTCCCTGTGCCGCAGACACCCAGGAAGCATCGGATGCGGGCACGTCGGAGCGGCCGGCGGCTCGGCCGGGCACGGGCTATTTCGGCAGGCCCTCGGCGTTCGGGTCGATGTTCTTGATCAGCGCCGAGGTGTCGAGACCGCCGAGGTCGTCATCCACGAGCTTCTGCAGCTGGGCGTGGACGAGGGCGGCCGCGGGAAGGTCGACTCCCTGGGTCTCGGCACCGGCGAGCGCGAGCCCGACGTCCTTGTGCATGAGGGCCGCGGCGAAGCCGGCCTTGAAGTCGTTGTTCGCCGCGGCGGTCTCGGTCACGCCGGGCACCGGGTACCAGGTGCGCAGCGGCCACGAATCACCCGAGGACACCTTCGCGATGTCGTAGAAGACCTTCTGATCGAGGCCGAACCGGTCAGCCAGCACGGCCCCTTCGACGACGCCTTGGAGGCTGATCGAGAGCATCATGTTGTTGACGATCTTCGCGGCCTGACCGGCGGCCTCACCACCGGCGTGGAAGATATTGCCGGCCATCGCCTCGATGACGGGGCGGGCCTCGGCGACGTCCTCGTCGGTTCCGCCGAGCATGAAGGTCAGGGTGCCCGCCTCGGCGCCGCTGACGCCCCCGGAGACCGGGCCGTCGATGAGGCGGAAACCGGCTTTGACCGCCTCGGCGTGGAGGACGCGGGCGGAGTCGAAGTCGATCGTCGAGGAGTCGACGAGGAGGGTCTTGGTGTCCGCATGGGCCAGGACGCCGTCGGGTTCGAGGTAGGCCGTGCGGGCGTGCTCTCCCTTGGGCAGCATGGTGAAGACGATATCGGCACCGGCGACCGCCTCGGCGATCGATCCCACGGGGTTGACGCCGTTCTTCGCGGCCGCGGCCACGGCCTCGGGCACGAGATCATATCCGTTGACGGTGTGACCGGCCTCGACCAAGTTCGCAGTCATCGGGCGGCCCATATTGCCCAGGCCCACCCATCCGATCGTCGACATAGTATGCCTCCTCGCATCATGTTCGTCTCTAACGCAGTGTTCTCTCTCACACTACGCCAGTCAGGACGCAGCGATCCGCTGAGGCGCTCACCTATTCCGCACCGGTTATGTGCACGTACGCAGATAGAATGGGACGTCTATGGCCTCATATGCACCAGGCGGATCCGGTCAGCAGATCGCCCCGGAGGATCTGCTGACTCTGCTCGCCGTCGCTCGTCTGGGGAAGTTCACGGCCGCCGCCCACAGCCTCGGCCTCAATCACACGACCGTCTCGCGACGCATCGCCGCGCTCGAGAAGGCCTATGGCGAGCGCGTGCTCGTGGCCTCCCCCGACGGTTGGGAGCTCAACGCCGCCGGGCGTCAGCTCCTGCCGATCGCCGAGGACATCGAGGCGGCACTCGGTCGGATCGATGCGCATGCGAGCTCCGCCCTGGCCGGCACGATTCGCCTGGCCTGTCCGCAGGCCTTCGCCCTCGAGTACGCGGTCCCGGCGCTGACCTCGCTGCAGCAGCGGCATCCGGGACTGCAGGTCGAACTCATCACCGCCACGCAGAGAGCCCGCCAGTATCGGTCCGGCGTCGACATCGAGGTCGTCGTGGGCCGCCCGGATGCCCCGCGGTCCGTCGCCAAGCACATCCGCGACTACCGGCTCCAGCTCTACGCCTCACAGGACTACATCGCCGCGCACAGCATGCCGCGGACCCTCGAAGACCTGGCCGAACATCGGATGATCTACTACATCGAGAACTCGCTGCAGGTCGATGATCTCGACGAGGTGGCCGATGCCCTGCCCCGTGGGAACGGCTTCTTCCGTTCCACCTCGGTGCATGCGCATGTGCTCGCCACCTCCGAGGGGGTCGGGATCGGAATCCTGCCCGATTTCCTCGCCCGCGACAATTCGCGCCTGCTGCCGGTGCTGCCCGAGCAGTTCTCGAAACCGGTCTCGTACTGGGCCTCGGTCCGTCACGAGTCGCTGCGCAATTCCGGCGTCCGCAGCGTGCTCGAGGTCCTCTGACCCGCGCCCGGATGCCGGCCCGCGCCCGGATGCCGGGCCACGACCGGGCAGGGTTCAGGCGGCGGACCAGCCTCCGTCGATGCTGTGGGCGCTGCCGTTGACGACGGCGGCGTGCTCACCGGCGAGGAAGAGCGCGATCGCCGCGATGTCATCGGGTTCGGCGAGCTTGGGCACCGCGGAGTGTCCGAGGAAGACCTGATCGAGCACCTCGTCCTCGCTGATGCCGTTCGCCGTGGCCTGATCGGCGATCTGCCCCTTGACCAGGGGTGTGAGCACATATCCCGGGTTGATCGCGTTGCAGGTCACTCCGTGCGGACCGGCCTCGAGCGCGGTCGCCTTCGTCAGCCCCATGAGTCCGTGCTTGGCCGCGACATAGGCTGATTTGTTCGGCGAGGCGCGCAGCCCGTGGATGGACGAGAGGTTGATGATGCGACCCCAGCCGCGTTCGCACATCTTCGGCAGTGCGGCCTTGGTGAGCACGAACGGCGCCTCGAGCATGAGCGTGTTGATCAGCCGCCAGTCCTCGATCGGGAACTCGGTGATCGGGTGGATCCTCTGGATGCCGGCATTGTTGACGAGGATGTCGACGTCGAGGTCGACCCCGTCCAGCGCCGAGGTGTCCGCGAGGTTGACCGTCCAGGACTGACCTCCGATCTCGGCGGCCACGGCCTCCGCGGACTCCGCGTCGACATCGGCGACGACGACCTGGGCGCCGGCGTCGGCGAAGGCGCGGCTGATCGCCTTTCCGAGTCCGGAGGCGCCTCCGGTGACGAGTGCGCGGCGGTTCGCAAGTTCTGCCATGAGATGTCCCTTTCATGATTCAGATCAGCGGTGCGGTTCCATCATGCACCCGACAACGCAGCCGAGCGGTGCCGGTGGTGTCGCCGCCTTCGATCGGAAACGGGCACCCGAGCGATGTCATCGCCGAGCGGTCAGGCGACTCCGCGACGAACCTTGTCGGCGTGGTCGAGCGAGCGCAGATCGATGCCCTTCGTCTCGCGGGTGAACAGGAGGGCGATGAACGAGACGGCTGCGGCGGCGGCCAGGTAGATCGCAATGGGCACCGAGGAGTCGAATCCCTGCAGCAGCGCGGTGGCGATGAAGGGGGCGAACGATCCGGCGACGATCGCGGTCACCTGGTAGCCGGTCGAGACACCGGAGTTGCGCATCCGGGTCGGGAACATCTCGGCCATGATCGCCGGCTGTCCGGCGTACATGAGCGCGTGGAAGACCAGACCCAGCAGCAGTGCGATGAAGATCGGACCGGCTTGGGCGGTATCGTACATCGGGAACGCGAAGAAGCCCCATGTGGCGGTGAGCACGATGCCCACACCGTAGGGCATTCTGCGGCCGATCCGGTCGGTGGCCGCGCCGACCAGCGGCACGAGGACCGCGTGGATCGCATGGGCGCCGAGCAGCAGGCCGAGGATCTCGCCCGATTCGATGTGAGCCTGGGTCGACAGGTACGTGATCGAGAACGTCACCACGAGGTAGTAGTGGATGTTCTCCACGAAGCGCAGCCCCATGGCGGAGAAGACCTCACGCGGGTAGCGCTTGAACACGGCCTTGACGCCGTAATCGACGCCTTCCTCGATCTCCTCGGACTGGACTTCGTCGAAGATCGGGGCGTCGGAGACACGGGTGCGGATGTAATAGCCGATGAGGACGATGACAGCTGAGAGCCAGAAGGCGACCCGCCAGCCCCAGGATTCGAACTGGGCATTGCTCAGCATCGAATTGAGCGCGAGGAGAACTCCTGTGGCGAGCAGGTTGCCCAGGGGAACGCCGGACTGCGGGAACGATGCCCAGAAACCGCGCTCCCTGTTCGGCGAGTGCTCGGCCACGAGCAGGACGGCACCGCCCCACTCACCGCCGACGGCGAATCCCTGGACGATGCGCAGCAGCACGAGCAGGATCGGTGCCAGGGCGCCGATCGCCGCATAGGTCGGCAGGCAGCCCATGAGGAAGGTGGCGACACCGACGAGGATGATCGAGATCTGCAGCAGCTTCTTGCGCCCGTACTTGTCACCGAAGTGACCGAAGACGATTCCGCCGACCGGACGGGCGATGAAACCGACCGCATAGGTGGCGAAGCCGGCGAGAATCGGCGTCAGCGGATCATCCGAGGGCGGGAACAGAACGTGGAACACCAATGTGGCTGCGGTTGCGTAGAGGAAGAACTCGTACCACTCGACGACCGTTCCGGCCATCGAGGCGACGACGACCTTGCGCAGCTGAGCGCGGATCGCCTTCTTCTCGGTGCTGTTCTGGGAACTCATGAGACTCCTTCGATTCCACAATCCGCGTCACCTTTGATTGCGCGAATTGCCTGGCACGTGGTCCGACGGCCGCTCGGCCCGGGCATCACCGACCGCTTCGATGCGGCTGAAGGCACCGGGACGGTCCTCGGCACTTCGGCTGCCCGGACACTTCTGGCCCAAGCATCAGTGTGCGTCACATTACAGTCTTTTGGGAAGTTCCTGGGCATGATCCGAGAATTTTCGCTGCACATTCGCGCACACCCGTTGTGCGTCTGCGAGGCAGCGCGCCGCCGACCAGCGGCACCGGCAGCAGGCAGAGCTCAGCGCCGGCGGTGGTCGAGCTTCGAGTCGCGCTCGGCCATCGAGGCGAGCATCTCGTTGTAGGCTCGCAGCTCGGCGTCATCGGTGCGGTTCTCGCGGCGGTCGATGCGCTTGGCCTCCCGATCCGAGGACTTCGCCCACTGCACGGCGACCATGATCGCCACGAACAGGGTCGGGAACTCGCCGATGCCCCACGCGATGCCCCCACCGAGCTGCTGGTCCTCGATCGCGGTATAGCCCCAATCGGCTCCGATATTGCCGAACCAGTCGCCGGCGATGAGCACGTTCGAGCTCATCAGCGAGATGCCGAAGAAGGCGTGGAAGGCCATGGTCACCAGCAGCATCACCAGCCGCAGAGGATAGGCGGGACGCTTGACCCCGGGGTCGATCCCGATGAGCGCCTGAGCGAAGAGATACCCAGCACCGAGGAAGTGCGCGATCATCAGTTCGTGCCCGATGTGAGTGTCCAGCGCGTAGTACATGATGCCCGAGTAGTAGAAGACGATGAGGGAGCCGGCGAAGTTCACACTGGCCACGATCGGATGGGCGAAGAAGCGCAGGTACGGGGTGTGGACGAGCCAGAGCACCCATTCGCGCACACCGGCCGAGCCATCGCGCCGGGCCTTCGTCGCGCGCATGAGCATGGTGATCGGCGCGCCCAGGACCATCGGCAGGGGCACGAGCATGACCAGCAGCATGTGCTCGATCATGTGCGAGGAGAACTGCACCTCACCGTAGACCCGAGGTCCGCCCGAGGTCACGTAGATGAGGAAGACCATCCCGATCAGCCAGCTGATCAGGCGCAGCACGGGCCACCGGTCGCCTCGGCGGCGGAGATCGACGAAGGCGACGATATAGGCGATCGAGGTCCCCACAGCGATCGCGATCCACAGCGGATCGATCGCCCATTCGGTGAAGAAGCGTCCGAAGTCGGGCTTCGGCGGGAGCGGATCGCCGGTCAGTATCTCGGCCGGCGTGGGGTTGCCCACGGGTTCCTGCGGCACCGGCGGCTGTGACCTGGCCAGCGCCACCGCCAGTCCCATGGTCGCACCGAAGACGATGAACTCGACGATGATGAGGCGCCAGAACTCCACCGTCGCCGAGGCGGCCGTGCCCAATCGTGCGATGACGAAGCGACGATGCCAGAATCCGATGAGGCCCAGCAGAACCGTCGCGACCGCTTTCGCGACGATGACCTCCCCGTACGCAGTCATGAGATCGTCGAGGTCGTGCACGCGCAGGGCCGCGTTGACGATTCCGGAGAAGACGACGAGGCCGAAGGCGACGAGCGCGATCGTCGAATAGCGCTCGACGACCGATCTGAGGTTCTTCGACTCCGCCAGTCGTCCTCCGAGCAGGGCGATGACGAGGAGTCCGCCCAGCCAGATCGTCGCACCGAAGATGTGGAGCCCGAGGCTGTTGACGGCCTGCGTGTGCCCGGAGGCTTCGGCCGAGTGGCCCATGAGCGCCAGCGGGATCATGACTCCGACGCCGAGGACTCCGGCGACGGCGATGGCGATGTGCGAGCGCGTGCCGAAGCACAGCGTCGACACGATCGCGATGAGGACGACGATGAGCACCCACAGCTGACCGTAGGCGATCTGGGTGACGAAGACGCCGAGCTGGTTCGAGAAGTCGAGATAGGCCTGGGCGCCGACGGTGTCGACGAAGGAGAAGACGAGGACGGAGGCCGCGGCCAGCGTCCACACCACAGAGGAGTATTCGGCGATCCTCAGCGCTTTCGTCCACAGCGGATCGAGCGGCAGGTCCTCGGCCTCGGTCCTATGCCGGCGATCGCGCCCGCCGGCCGTGCGCGGCAGGATGAGCACGGCGAACATGAGCGCCCCGACCGTCAGCGACATCGCGATGTTGAACAGCAACTTCGCCGCGGGCAGGCCGAAGCGGACGACGGTTCCGGGATCGTTGAGCAGAGTGGGGTTCGCGGCACCGGTGAAGAACAGTGCGGCCACGCCGACGCAGAAGCCGAGGAGGACCACGATGGGAACGGCGGCCCTCTGGGTGAAACGAGTGATCGGCTCGAAGACTGGAGAACTCACTGCGCGCGGACCACCCCTTCTGACATGATTCATAGGATATCGCTCGCCCGATGGACTCAGCCAGTCAGAAGACCGCGCAGTGGCCGAGTTCTCGGGGCAGCCT
>Ga0209487_1000732_pt1 | contig 29095 bp, 31 predicted proteins | sample Poulit2012_FD_187524 | JGI IMG/M metagenome (GOLD analysis project Ga0209487, IMG submission 187524) | Agricultural soil microbial communities from Georgia to study Nitrogen management - Poultry litter 2012 (SPAdes) (version 2) | ecosystem: Environmental > Terrestrial > Soil > Agricultural land...
TTTTAAAGCTACCGTAAAACTCTGGTCTAGTCGATCACCCTTTTTAAAAATGCCGCTACGATATTAGTGTAGATCTCGGCCTGTTCAATATGTATATGATGGGCTACGAATGGAATGCTACCAATATCAATGTGTTTATTAAACTAAGTATAACATTTATAATTTAAAATACGTATGGCTTTTTAAATTTAATCATACTGAAAAAAAGCCCTTGCTAAGATCACAAGGGCTTTGTCTATTAAAAGTATTAGAAGAATGGTTTAGTCAAACGCCTAAGCTTATTCACTCTCAAACGACGGTTTATAAAAGGAGCGGTTATCCATGGCGAATAGTCGTTCTGTAAATTCTCCTGGTTTTACTTTTGATAAGCTTCGGTCCAACATATTCATTTTCGCATCAATTTGATCAATGAAATGAAGGATCTCTGCTTCTTGAACAAGTGGTGGTTTCGGACTTCCCCACTCCGCTTTTCCATGATGCGATAAGACGAGATGTTGTAAAATCAACACCTCTTCTTCCCCATCTACTTTTAGCTCTTTGGCAACATGGCCAATTTCCTCTACCATCATCGGAATATGGCCGAGTAATTTTCCTTCTAATGTATAGGATGTCGTGATCACTCCTGATAATTCTTTAAGCTTACCTAAATCATGCAGAATAACACCCGCATATAATAAATCTTTATTCAGTTGTGGATACAATTTACATAACTCTCTTGCTAAATCCAGCATACTCACAATATGATGTGCTAATCCAGATGCATATTCATGATGATTTCTCGATGCTGCTGGATAGATAAATAGATCTTCTTGGTGATTTTTAATAAACGTACGGACAATTCGCTGCATAATTGGGTTTTCCATTTCAAAAATAGTTTCTGTTAATTTTTCCATTAAGACCTCTTTGTCTACAGGTGCCTTTTCAATAAAATCAGAGATATGGACGCCATCGCTCGGATCTGATAAACGGATCGATGAAATCCTGAATTGAGATTTGCCGCGAAACTGATTGATATCGCCGCTTATTTTAACGATCTCTTCCGCTGTAAATCGTTCTTCATCTTCCTTGGATGCATCCCAAAATTTTGCATCAATTTCTCCAGACTGATCCCTAAATATTAATGTTAAAAATGGTTTCCCATTGCTGGCAACCCCTTTAGTCGCTTCTTTAATTAACATAAACCCTTCAAATGGATCACCAACATTATAATTTGTAATTCCTTGATTCATCCTTATCTCCTCCACTCATAATCGTAGTTACGTCTAGAAATGACTTCCTTCCTCTTCCTTCACATGCGTTCTGTCTGATAAATAGATAACTTGAGAATGTGCTAGATCATCAATTATCTCTTGCCTACTCGTAAATAAAATCACTTGTTGTTGTTTCGCAATATCATGTAAAATATCGATCATTCGCTCCGTCCGTTTAGAATCAAAATGGACAAATGCGTCATCCATGATAAAGGGTAATTTGTGTTTTTCACTCATGATTTCACTAATTGCGAGTCTCAAACATATATACAACTGGTCGATGGTTCCTTTAGAAAGTTCATCAACGTCATACCATATTTGTTCAGCGGAAACGACTCGAAATGGTTCATCCGAAGTTGGTGCGACAAGATCTGTGTATGCTCCTTTTGTGATGACAGTGAAATACTTCACTGTTTTATGAATAACTTTTGTTAAATGCTTATTACGGTAATTTCGCTGGGTTTCTTTCAGCATGTCTTTTGCTGTTTTTAGTACCGCCCATTCACGTACTAGTTTATGGAGCGCTTCCTTCTCCAAGGCTAAGTGATGGATGGTATTGGAATGTGTTTCTGACGACTCCAGATTGATTAAATCTGCTTGTACTGCAGCTAGTCGATTCCGTTTAAGCTCGATTTCCGCTTCATTTTCTTCCGTGAATTCCATGGATTCTTCTTTTCGAAGGGCTAACTGATGTTGGTCGGGTTTATTTTGCACCAATTCTTCAAAAACCGTTGATGAAAAAGTGGATTCGAGTTGGACTTTCTTTTCAGCTATTTTTTCTTCCAAATCCCTTTTTTCATAAAACATTTTTGCCACTTCATAAAAGGCATCCTCCGTGTCCACTTCACTCACGGCAAATAACTTATTTATTTCTACCTCATAAACATGCATGGATTCAATCAAATCATTCTGTTCAGCCTGGTTTTCCAGTGCTTCCCGTTTACTCTCAGCGACCATTCGCACATTCTCTTCCTGTGCAGCGGCCCTATCTGCGATCATCTGAAACTGACTAGTAATTGATTGATCCAGATGATGGCCTTGCAAATAGTCTGTTACCCTTGTTTCATATTGATCTAATTCTACCATTAATCCGTTCATTTGTTTTTCGATTTGTTGTTTCTTTTTACTTATGGCCAATAATTGTTTCAGCGAATAGAAAAACTCCGGCCAATACGTTACTTCTATTTTCTCCAAAAATGGAAATGCTTGGTGTTGCGATTCGATTTGCTGATTGATTCGTCTCTCTCGTTGTTCTAGTACATTGCTTTTTTCCTTCCATTGAATCAGCTGAATTTCCAACGTTTTCAATTGATTATTTAATGAAGATTGACTGTTTTTGCTTTCCGTATGAAGCGCTAATAAATGCTCTGCTTCCTGTACATCCTGTTCGTGAACAGGTTGTACAGGATCATCCGCAGATTGCTTCTGTAATAGTTGATTCATCGTTTTGATCGATCGCTTCCCCCAAAACCATTGTGCTACACCAGCAATAATCGACAAAACCATCACATTGTATAAAATGGGCATCGTAAACATGGAAGCTAACCCCGCACAGAGGATCGCGAAGACAAGACTGGCTATTAACATGGTCTTGCTATTTTCTTCTCGGCGCTGTTGGATGTGTTCCCAGTCTGCTTGTTGCTTTGCCACATTTTTCGATTCCTTTTTAAGATAGTTGGCTTCCTTATTAGCACGCACAAGCTCATCCAGTTCCTTGATTCGCTCTTCTGATAATAAGTGAGTTTCTACTTCTTCTATTTGTTCTGTTATAAAATCTTGCTGCTTTTGCCACGTTATTTTCTCTTGTTTCGCTTGTTCACTTTCTAGTAATAGTTGCTCGGTATTGTTTTTTAATTCATTCCAGATTTTTTCAATATGAAAGGGCAATGTCACTGTCGATAAATCATCCCGTGTGAGTCCAATATGCAAATCATCTAATTCCGCTTCAATCTGAGCTACATATTTAGCCTTTTCTTTTTCCAATTGATTCCGTAACTTCTTATTTTCCTCATAAGCACTCTTTTGCTGAATCATCACTTGTATTTCCTCGTAATCGTCGTTCCCCATGATCCGTTGTTCCAGCTCTTCTTGTTGCGCCACTATTCTTTCTAGATTCGCCTTTAGGACATCATATTTACTTTGCATGGGTAAACGGCTTTCCTTTAACTTTTGTAAGCGTTCCTGTCCATTTTCCGGAAACGTTACGGTGATCGGGTAGGTTGCCAGTTGGTTGCTATAATGATGATAATCATGAATAATCGCATCATTATTTTGCTGTTTTTCAATCAACATTTGTCTTTCCTTTTCACGGATTCCTATCTTCTGTAATTCTGAAATAGCAACTTTTAACCTGGTTACTTCCTGCTGTTTTTCTACATATGTTCCTTCGCTCTGTTCCATACGGACGAGCTCGGCTTGCAATTGATCAAGCTTATTCAATTGTTCATTGATCACTGGTCTCTTTCCGTTTGGCTTAAACAGTGCATCTAATTTTTGATCCAAGCTTTTTTCAATCAAATAAATATTATTAGAACCCGTTAACCCAATTCCTAGTAATACTTCTCCTAGATTTTCATCCTTCATATCTGCAAATCCTTGTAAGTCCAAGGCAGAGAATGAGTAGATGGATTGATAAATATCAGTCGTCATCCCTCTTAATCGCTCACGTAACCATGCCTCATCATATTCTGTTCCATCGGCAAGAAAACAACGAGCTGCTCCCTTTTGAACTTCGTCTAATCGTTCAATCGTGTATGTCCCAACCGTGGGGTCCGATATGAGTAAGCGACCACCCATTTTCCCACTCGTTTTTGGACGGTAGTAATCTCGTTTTTTAGGTGGATAGCCAAATAACATAAATAGGATGAAGTTTTGGATAGTTGATTTTCCTGATTCATTTTCACCATATACACAGGTGAACTGGTTTTCGGTAAAATCAATGGTATGATCAACCCATTTCCCAAAACCATAAATGGTTGCTTGTTCGATCTTCACCGTTTCACCTCCGCTTCCTACTATGTAGCAATTCGTTCATGAGTAATTCTCGTGCTGCAGATTTAATCTCCATTGCTTCCTGATCCGAAATTATCTCGACATATTTTCGTGCTTGTCGATGTTTAAATAGTTCTTCTACCGTGTCATCAATCGATCCCTCTTCAACTTGGCGGGCTAATTCACTCATAAAATGATCCCCTTTTTCCAAACGATGCTTTGCTGATGCGGACTCCACTTGAATCGAATGGCGAAAAACATAACTCCATTGACCCGATTGGATCGTTGTTTCATTAATAAGCTGAATGATCTCTTGTAAGTCCCCTTCATGTTCCCATTGCTGAAGTTGTTCCTGGTTACTGACTAGCTGCAGGTCAATCAACTGTGGTGTTGCGGGAGGATCTGTAGTCAGTTTACTTTGAATCATCCTTTCTAATTGATGAATCTCTTCACAAGCTGAAACATCCAACATCAGCGGAGTAAACTCAATGGATTGCAAGGGGATAAAATCCACAGTTTGTTTATTTTCTGATAAAATGACGTGCACACATCCCTTTTCCCCCGTTTCATTTCGATGTCTGCCTTGAATATTACCTGGATAAACGATATAGGGATCTTCTTTTAATACTTCTTGCTTGTGAATATGTCCTAATGCCCAATAATCATAAGTGGATGCCATCAACTCGGATAACTGAAAAGGGGCGTATGTATCATGCTCTGTATTCCCCTGCACACTTCCGTGTAACATCGCAATATGATAAGGTATCGTTTGATCCACTACCTGATATTCGGCTGTTTTATTCGTTAATACCGCTCGATTTTCATAACTAAACCCATGTATCTCTGCAACGTGTTGACCCTCTTTAGAATGGATAAAATGACGAACTTTCTCATCTGGAAAGATACATACATTAGCAGGGTATGTTACCGGATGCCTATTTCCCTTGATATAATCGTGATTGCCATAAGATAAATAAACCGTAATATGATGCCTCTCCAACGCTTCAAAAGCTGTTCGGAGCCTAATTTGGGCTTTAAGGCTTTGCTTCTCATTATCAAATAAATCCCCAACAATCAGGATAAAATCAACTTGCTTCTCAATCGCCATATCAATCAAGCGATCAAGCGCTGCAAACGTACTTTCACGCACCTGTTCAAAGATCGATGCTGGCATATTTGCTAACCCTTTAAATGGACTATCAAGATGTAAATCGGCAGCATGCAGAAACGATATTTCCTTAGACATAAACGCACCATCCCCATATATGATCTATTCTCTTTATTGTATCAAAATTGGGATAAGAATACACGTTCGTTTCCCTATCTATAATAAAGCCAAAGGTATTATGCCATTATTCTATCTTTTATGATAGAATAATGGCATAATAATGAATACTAGTGCTTTACATAAATGAATTTCATAATTGCTAAAATCAGCTACATCGATACATTATGTAGTTAAGAACGGTTTAACGAAACTATATGCTGTATCGCGTAGCACTAAATCGGTATTATGAAATTCATTAATATATGTAATAAATTTCAGTTTTAGGGGGAGTAACAATGAAAACTTATGCATTGACCGTATTTGATAAAGCGGGCGAAAAGCTACTTGATGAACACTTTGATGCCGCTAACAATGATGAGGCTAAAGAAAAGGGAACGGCTCGATTAACTGAAAAGGACTTCCTTGAACATACACATCGCTGCGTTACATCAACAGGTACCTTAGTATTATTTCATCGCTAAAGACAAAATCCACCAGGATTCATCTTGGTGGATTTTTATATCGTTAGCGACATTATTACCCTTTAAACGCTGGCAAGCGCTTCTCTATAAATGCTGCGAACCCTTCTTTATGATCCGCTGTATTTCTTAGCTCCCATTGTGATTCTTTTTCCTCTTGCAAATAATATTCTAATTGAGCTCGCTTCTGTTGATGATACATGAGCTTTGTTTTATTGGTGCAGCTAATAATCGTTGGGCTTGTTCTGTCGCATCTTCCCATACATCGCCACTTGTAACCATGTCGATGAGCCCCATTTTTTGAGCTTCTTTCCCTGTTACTTGTTCTAAACTCCACGTGAATTGTTTCGCTTTATGTACACCTAGTCTCTCACTAAGGAAAAAGTGTCCGCCGCCATCTGGTGCAAGACCAATACCCATAAACAATACACCAAGCTTTGCATCAGACTGGGCCACGACATAATCAGCCGTTAAAGCAAGACTCAAACCTAAACCAACGGCAGAAAACGCAGCCCCTTTTCCACTTATGATGACAACACGATCTTCGTTCGCTTCTACTTGCTCGATCGCCTGGTATAGATCCACCAGCATTTCCAAATTAATCGCATTGTATTTCTCAGGTCGATTTAAATAAATAGATGAAATCCCATCTTTACGCTCTACTAATACGGTACTCACTTTACCTACCCCTTTTTATCTCGTTATAGCAAAAAAGCCCAGATTAAGTTAAATCTGAGCTCCTTTAATATGATAAGTTACTGTTTTATTAATCAATTGATCCCTATTGTTGAAGATGCAAAGCCTCATTTTCCTCTTTTAAGTAGGTTGGTTTATGAAATAAGTTTTAATCCGATTGCAGAACATAATATCAGAGTTACAAAGAGCATTCTCTTCCAACTTTTTGATTCTCCAAAATAAATCATTCCAATTATAGCACTACCTACAACACTAATTCCTGTCCAAATGGCATACCCTGTTCCCATCGGAATCGTTTGCAATGAATAACTCAAAAGACCAAGAGCTGATCCAAGCCCAAAGATTATTAATACAACCGTTTGCCAATTACGTTTTACAGACAATTGATTAATCATTGCAACAGCAAATGTCTCAAATAGACCTGCTATAATTAAACTAAACCAAGCCATTAAGATCTGCCCCCTTCCGCAATCTTATCACTTTCATAATCTGTAACTAATTTCAACCCAATAACTCCTGATAGGAGTACTCCGATTAGGAAAATCTTCGCCCACCTGAATGGTTCTCCAAAGAATAAAATTTCTGCAATAACAGTACCACCTGCACCTAACCCAACAAAAACAGCATAAACCGTTCCAGCGGGAAGTACTTGTGCTACTGTTATCATTAAATAATTGCTCACGATAATCAGAATGACTGTAGCAGTCCAAGTCCAAAAATCGGATGCATGAGCTAATCCAATTACCCAAAAAACTTCTAAAAAAGCTGCAACAAATAATTTAATCCAGTTTTTATTCATCTTAAATTACCTCCATTTTCTTAGTATTAACATAAACAGAAAATAAAAAAACCCGAGAGAAACTGTTTAACAGTTATCTCCCAGGCTTTTATCCTTCCGTGGCACAGCATAGCTGTGAGTTTTCTCTCGGACCAGACCAATCATATGCTTGCGGAACCCTAGAAAACTTTTTTTATGTAATTGTTTATCACTATAAATGAATTTCATAATTACCAAAAAAAGCAACATCGATCCGGCATGTCGTTAAGAATGGATCAATCAAATTAAAGTGCATCTTATATTAATATTTAACATAGTAATTGCTTGTTTTCGTGGAATTCATCAGTTTAAGCAAATATAAATTAAATTCACATTATCATTATCATTATCATTATCATTATCACACATATTAGAATGCATTATAGTAAGGGGACATAAATTTATGCACTCCCACTAATTCTAGTGCTATTATATGTGTTATTTATCTACAAAAAGTGGGATCAGTCCTATGAAATCAATAAAAACAGGGATGCGAAATCCACTGCAATTTGCATCCCTAAATAGTCTGTTATTTGTAGTTTTTTCCCCTGTAACTGAATCCCTTAAAATGATCCACGGGTTTCATTATTATTCAGTCGGTGAACCATAAAGTTCTTCTAATGGTTTGGTAATAATTTGACTGACATCGTTAATAACTAAGTTTAAACGTTGTTCTGCTTCCATTAATTTTGAGATATCCTCATGTTGTTGAACTAATTCTACAACTTGACGAGCTTTTTCTACCTCTTCTTCATCAATTTCTTCACCTTGCATTTGTTTTTCTTGTAATGCCATTTGAGTATCACGGAAATTATCAAACATTTCCTTAGCCGCGGCATCATTCATTACGGTTTCAAACGCTTCTTTCAACTCGATGAACTCTTCACTATCTCGAATTGCATTTTCTAGAACATAGGCACTATCATGAATCTTAGACATTTTATTGGCTCCTTTATATTAGCACTAGGAATACTATAACAAACCTCCTCTTTCATGTATAGCCTTTTGAAAATAGATTATAAATGTAAATATCGCTTTTCTATGGTACGTTTATTGCTATAATTGAAGAATGACTTATAAGGAAGAGGAATGTAGATGATAAAAAAACTCCAAAATGTTTTTTCAACATTAATTATCCATTCGGAAGCGAATGATATACGTTTGGAAAACTATGATTGGTTTATAACAGCAGATGATACTGTTTTTGGAATTAACAAAAAGGAACTTACGAAGAAAGACCGAACCCTTTTAGCAACCTTTCTAAAACCTTATCATCCAAACCTTCCCCTGCAGACGAAAGAGGAAAACAAGTGGATCAATGAAATTAACGGCGTACAACAAGAGGAGCGGTTACAAATAAACCAGCCATTTCGGTTCGTCTATTTTTCCATTAAAAAAAATCAGATGGACCCATCGTCATTTAGAGAAGCCATTAACGAATTGTTCGCTAAAGACGTACCCATCTTATGGGAAAATGAACATGAAGGAATCTTGATTGAGGTAACGGAGGATTCAACAGACACCATCTCCTATGAACACATCATAAATCTATTAATGAGTGATTTATATGTAAACATAATCTTCTATGTCGGTCCGTTCCGACCCGATTTAACCGATGTAAAGCAATACTTTCACTCGATCAAAAAGAGCGCCAAATTAATTACTACGCTCACAAAAAAATCGGTTGTTACTTATATTGAGGCCATTCCTTATTTACTGATGAATGAAATGAAACCTGACTTCCGTGCACAAATCGCTCACTCTGTCTTGCAGGAATTTTTAGATGATGAAGAAACGCTAAAAATGATCGCTACTTTTTTTGAATGTCATTTGAATATATCGGAAACCGCTAAAAAACTCTATATGCACCGGAACAGTCTCCAATACCGATTGGAGCGTTTTTATGATAAAACAACCATTGATATTCGTCAATTTGATCAGGCGATGACAGTCTATTTAGCATTACTTGCGAAAGACTAATCCTTCTCTTTTGGTCAAGATGACATGTTTCACCTTCTTTTTTGTGCACGTTTACTATTACATTTTAACGATCCATTTTGTATACTAGAAACAGCGTATGAAAGCATTTACATATGGAGGGAATTATACATGGCAGATTTAAATTTAGTTGATATTAAAAAGGTATATGATAAAGATATTGTTGCTGTTCAAGACTTCAATTTAGAAGTTCGAGATAAGGAATTTTTAGTTTTGGTCGGTCCGTCAGGGTGTGGGAAATCAACAGCTCTCAGAATGATTGCTGGTTTGGAGGAAATTTCCGACGGTGAACTCTATATTGGCGATAAGTTAATGAACGATGTTGCACCTAAAGATCGTGACATTGCGATGGTTTTCCAAAACTATGCACTTTATCCGCATATGGATGTCTATAACAACATGGCATTTGGACTAAAATTACGTAAATTTAAGAAAGATGAAATTAAAGAGCGGGTCGACAATGCGGCAGAAATCTTAGGGCTTGAAGCATTCCTTGATCGTAAACCAAAAGCATTATCTGGTGGGCAACGTCAACGTGTTGCTTTAGGACGTGCCATTGTTCGGGATGCTGAAGTTTTCCTCATGGATGAGCCTTTATCAAACTTAGATGCGAAACTACGTGTTCAAATGCGTGCGGAGATTCAAAAACTGCACAAACGCCTACAAACAACAACCGTCTATGTTACACATGACCAGACAGAGGCGATGACAATGGCTACACGTCTCGTTGTTATGAAAGATGGCCTCATCCAGCAAGTAGGTGCTCCGAAAGATGTATACGATGAACCTGATAATATCTTTGTTGGTGGATTCATTGGGTCACCTGCAATGAACTTTTTAACCGGAAAACTAGAAGATAATTACTTTGTTATGAATGATGTAAAAGTTCTTATTCCAGAGGGAAAACTCAAACCTTTAAACGAACAAGACTACAACAACCAAGACATTGTTTTAGGGATTCGTCCAGAAGACATTCATGATGAGCCACTTTTCATCGATTCTAGTCCTGAAACGAAGATCTCTGCACATATTGAAGTAGCGGAATTAATGGGTGCGGAAACGGTCCTCTATTCAAAAGTAGATGATCAGGACTTTGTTGCCCGTGTTGATTCCCGAACGGATGCGACAAGCGATGAACAAATTGAATTAGGCTTTAATCTTAATAATGCCCATTTCTTTGATCCTACATCTGAACTCCGGATTAAATAGATACGGATATGTAAACGAGGGTAAGTCATATTTGATGACTTACCCTCGTTTTATTTTTTAATAAGAGGGGGTCGCCCTCTATTTGCCATCATTATTTATTGTTGTCCATTTAAAGTTTGTTGTGCTGAGTGTACAAGTCTTTTTGTAATCTCACCACCAACAGATCCATTTGATCTTGAAGTAGAATCAGGACCTAATTGTACACCAAACTCTTGAGCTATTTCTGTTTTCATCTGATCAAGTGCTTGTTGTGCTCCAGGTACTACTAATTGGTTAGAATTTGAATTAGCCATGTTTATCACCTCCTGTACAAATATTATGAGCCATTTAGCTAAACTTATTAGAGGTTTCTATTGGTAATTTGTGTGTATGAGGAAAAGAAGACAAAATAAAAAAGCAGGTTGGTTATGAACAATCATAACCAACCTGCTTTTCAACTAGATTATTGAGGATGTGTCATTTCTTTAGGAACGACATACGCATCGAATTTCTCCGCTGTTAATAAGTTTAACTGCACAGCCGATTCTTTCAACGTCATATTTTCTTCAAACGCTTTTTTAGCTATTTTAGCTGCATTCTCGTAGCCAATATGTGGATTTAATGCCGTCACTAACATTAATGAATCATTTAGAAACTGGTCAATCTTCTCTTCATTCGGTTCGATTCCTTGTGCGCAACGCTCATCAAACGAAACGATACTATCACCGAGTAGCTGGCACGATTGAATAAAGTTGTATAAAATAACGGGTTTAAATACATTTAGTTCAAAATTACCCTGGCTGGCTGCAAATCCAATTGTTGCATCATTTCCCATCACTTGGGTCACTACCATCGTGACGGCTTCACTTTGTGTTGGATTAACCTTTCCTGGCATAATTGAACTCCCTGGTTCATTTGTCGGTATGGTGATTTCACCAAGCCCTGAGCGTGGTCCACTTGATAACCAACGAACATCATTCGCTATTTTCATCATGTCCGCTGCCAATGCTTTTAATGCACCATGCGCATAAACAACTTCATCATAACTCGTTAATGAATGAAATTTATTCTCTGCCGAGACAAATTCAACACCTGTTAGGGAACGTATTTCTTTGCATACCCGCTCCGAAAATTCAGGGTGTGCATTTAAACCAGTTCCTACAGCTGTACCACCAATGGCAAGCTCTTTTAAATGTTCTGTACTTTCACTAATCATTAATTCTGCCTTTTCCAACATACGGACCCAGCCACTTATTTCTTGGCCCAATGTAATTGGCGTCGCGTCTTGTAAGTGTGTACGGCCTATTTTCACGATATGGTCAAAGTCAGCACTCTTTTTAAGCAGTGTATTCTTTAATTGTACAACTGCTGGAAGTACTTCTCCTTCAAGCTTTAATACGGCTGCAATATGCATGGAAGTTGGGTATGTATCATTCGAACTTTGTGATTTATTAACGTCATCATTTGGATGAAGACGTAATGGACTTCCTTGTTCCTCTAACCACATATTCCCAACGAATGCCATGACTTCGTTTACGTTCATATTTGACTGTGTTCCACTCCCAGTTTGCCAAACAACTAGTGGGAAGTGGTCGTTTAACTGATCGGTTAAAATTTGCTCGGTTGCATAAGCAATGGCTTCCGCTTTTTTTGCTTCTAATAAACCAAGATCGGTATTGGCTTTTGCTGCACTTTTCTTCAAGACCGCAAACGCTTTAATAATTTCAATCGGCATTTTTTCATGGCCTATTGGAAAGTTATCTCTACTTCGCTCTGTTTGCGCACCCCAATATTTATCAGCAGGAACTTTTACTTCCCCTAACGTATCTGTTTCAATTCGATAATTCATCTGTATTTCCTCCCTTAATGAATTTCATAATCCCAATTTATAGCTACACCACCCCACCATGTAGTTGTATCAACTACACACTGAAGTGCCTTCGCTTGGTACGGTAATTATGAAGTTCATTCCCCTATGTAAAAATCCATAACAAGTCCACCACTGCTATTATATCAAACTTTTGCCTTATGAACAAAAGTCGCACATCATGATCGTGCAACATATATGAATTTAAATCATACAAAGGGAGGAATAGTAGAGCACATTAGGGCATAAGACCTATATGATCCATCATTCTTTTGATATTATATTACTCACGCTTTCATTGTATTGTCTATATTGTTCACTCAGCTTTAAGAACGCTTCTTTATTGCCCGTGTCAATCGAGAGGTTGATTGCAGATTGTAACGTATCTTTATTCCACTTGTAGCATAATGCATCTAATAAAAGTCGTGAAGATAATTTAATGGCATAAGCTACTTCTCTTTCTGCTCGCAGCGGTTTCCCTTGATAAATATGATAGTTATACACGATCTTTTGCTTTTTCATGGAACCTGCCCCCTTTAATTCATTTCCTCTATTATCCTAATATTTCTGAATAATTGCAATGATTAGTGCTTAGGAAATTAAGGGTTAATATTTCTATAGGCGAGGATTCCTGCGGCCAAAGCGGTGACTGAAAATATGCTTACCATCCAGAATATATCTTGCTTCATCAACAAGGCAACAGCTGGTGGCCCCGCTGCTACTCCGATGAATCGCATCGCACTGTAAATAGACGTCATAATCCCTCGGACACTCTTTTCAAAACTACCGGTTATTAATGCATCTAAGCAAGGTAATGCCATACCAATCCCTGTCCCACATAATAAAAATATCGCTAATAAATAGAAAGGTTTCTCTGTAAATGGAATAACAGCAACAGATAGACCCGTTAGGACAATACCTGTAAACGTAATCCATTTCATTCGTTTTAAATGATCCTTAATTATTTTCCCTGTTGTATAGGCTGCAATTGATAGAGCCAATAGTGGAATCGCAAGTAATCCACCTTTCGAAACCCCTTGATAATTAAACTTTTCCTCCAAAATACTTGATAAATAAAATAGAAAGCCAAATAAGATAAACATTAAAATCGCGCCGATCATAAAAATCGCAAGTAGCCACTTCTTATGTTCTTGAAAAGCTGCCTTTGTTAATTCCCAGTACTTACTAAACTCGATCGGTTCCTCATCTTTTCCTTTGTTTTTAACGAGGAAGGCAATCATGCCGGCAGATATGATACAAAAAATAGGAATGGCAAAGAACGGGGCAAACCAAATAATACTTGCTAATAAAGCTCCCAATATGGGACTTAAAACTTTACCAACTGTATTTGACGTTTCAATAATGCCTAATGTAGCACTTGCCTCCTCATCTTCACGAAAAATATCTCCTACAAGTGGGAACACAATTGGCATCGCCCCGGAAGCACCTACTCCTTGTAACACCCTTCCTAATAAGATGATCGAGTAAGGTGATTCCATTACCCAAGCCGCTCCACCAGCAACAAGCCCGCCAATTCCAGTAATTAATAAAGCAGGAATCATGACCTTTTTCCGCCCATAACGATCAGACAAGAATCCCGCTACAGGGATTAAAAAAATCGCGACTACTGAATAAGAGGTAATGATTAAGCTTGATTGCAACTTACTAATTTGTAATTCATTTTCTAATAAAGGCAAAATAGGGATGAGCATGGAATTACCTAACGTCATAATCAATGGAATTGATGCTAGTGAAACGATTGCCCACCGTCGTTCTTGAACATGATTTGAATCCACTTTATCACTTGTCATAATTAGTTTCATTCCTTTTATAATCATCTCGCTATATGCTTCATGATGAGTTATTATAACTACATCTACTATGTGCATTTGTTGCTTAATTATCCAATATTTGCAGACGTGCGCTGGAGAACCGATTTAATAAAAGGCAGCATAAAAAAACACCCCTACGTTATTTCTTGTAGGGGTGACGGCAATTATAAAATTCATTCACTTTAATAAAGCTAATAATTCATCAATATCATCCCATCCATAAGCTGTCTCTTGGTAGCTTCCTTCACCAATTGTCGTTGCAATATGACCGACTGATTTTGCGAGATATCGTTCATAAAAACGGCTGGATGGGTTTTGTGTCAATACCCAGACAAGGATCGATCGATACCCAATTGCTCGCATCTCTTCAGAAAATACTTTCAGCAATTGAGCACCTAATCCTTTTTTTTGATAGTCATCGATGATATAAATCGTATAAATTTCACTATCATAATCAAAGCGATTTGTTCTTTCTGGTCCACCTGAAATAAACCCGACTACTTTATCCTCCAATTCAATCACAAATGTGCTTTGTTGACTTGTCTTCATGCTTAACACGGTTTCCCATAATGTTTTTCTGTTTTCAAATGTCATATTCGTTAAATCCTGTTCTTCAAGTAAATCGGTATATGTATCTTTCCATGTCTGTACATGAATGTCAGAGATTGTTTCTGCATCACCATAAACAGCCTTGCGAATTGAAAACATATAAGTGTCCCCCTATCGTTACATTCGTTTAATGAGTTTTTATATAGACAACAGCAATACCGTTACAATAGCCGCGGTTACGACGAGCATAATATTTAGGCCCACATAGGCTAATATAATGGCAACAATTCCCCCTAATAACCCGATACCAGGTTCATCAGGTTTTACCGTTAAGATACCTGGGAAAATAAGTGCCCCTAATGCAGCATATGGGATCGCATTCAGCCAGCGATTTATCCAACCACGAAATTCTAGTCGATCAATAATAAAGGCGGGGATTATTCTTGGAATCATCGTTGCTAGAGACATGCCGATAATCACTGCGACAATCATGACTCATCCTCCTTCAACAAATAAACGCCACTGAAGCCACCGATTACAGTTGCCATGACAATTGACCAGCCTACACTCATAAACTGGCTACAGATCACATTAATGAGCATCGCAATAATGGCAATGAAACCAACTTTTAGTTCCTTCTTCACACTCGGAACTAATAAACCGATAAACATGGCATATAAGGCTACCCCCATACTTTGACTGAGCTTTTCCGGTATGATTCCCCCAAACACCCCACCTAAAAACGAACCGAAAACCCATGATATATAGGCAGTTAAAAATAACGCTACATAAAATAAGGCGCCGTTTTCTTCTTTCGACTCTTTTGTATGTAAGGAAGATAGTGCAAAACTTTCATCTGTTAATCCTAATGATAAAGCAACACGTGTCTTTAGTCCAACACCTCTTAATCGGTTCATGAATGATAAATTCATGACAAAATGGCGGAAGTTTAATACAAAAGTAGCCATGATAATTTCAAATGCCCCAGCACCAACTGCGATCATATTTACACCCATGAATTGGCTTGCTCCAGCATAAACCATCACACTCATTAACGTTAACTCTGTTAGAGACATTCCTGATTGTTTCGCTAGCACCCCATATGTAATAGCGACTGGCAGGTACCCTAACATAATAGGGATACCCGCAGTAATTCCTCGCCGTATCATCATGGTCTGTTGTGATTTACGCTGACGCTTACCCTCGATTCCCACAAATGATCATTGCTTCCTTCCCTATATAAATTCTTCTTATTATAACTGATTGTTCGCAAAATAAAAAGGATTTAAATTACCACAACAAATATTGACAGATTCACCTTTTCGCATGTATAGTCAAGTTTTGATCGACTACTATTATGAGGAGGGTTTATCGTGTTTTCAATTCAACCAAAGCACAATCCAGCGCTTAGCGAATCAATTATCTTCTTTATAGCCATTATTAGTATCATTAGCTATTTTATTATTCGTTTAGGAACACATCCACATATACCGATTTTGATCAGCATATTTATCCTCATTGCCTATGGATTAATCAAACGAATTCCGTTTAAAGAAATTGAATCAGGTATGATTGCAGGCGCAACAGCCGGGATGGGGGCGATCTTTTTATTCTTTCTGATCGGTATTCTCATTAGTAGTTGGATCATGAGCGGAACGATTCCTATCCTGATTAATACCGGTTTTTCACTTATTAGTGGCACATGGTTTTATGCCATTGTTTTTGCGGTTACAGCCATTATTGGGATTTCACTAGGGAGCTCACTTACTACTACAGCGACAGTAGGTGTCGCTTTTATCGGCATCGCTACAGCGATCGATACATCGATGGCCATAACAGCAGGTGCGATCGTCTCTGGTGCTTTCTTTGGGGATAAAATGTCCCCCCTATCTGATACGACGAATTTAGCATCCGCAATTGTCGGTGTGGACCTATTTGAACATATTAAACATATGAGTTTGACGACCATACCCGCTTTTGTCATTTCCTTTATTTTATATGTCTTTTTATCGCCCAAGGAAACAGCATCCCTTCATGATGTAAATGCATACCAAAGCGCATTGCAATCAACAGATCTCATTCATTGGACTTCGTGGATACCCTTACTTATTTTAGTGTTATGTACGGTATTTAAGCTTTCAGCATTCGTCTCATTAGCCATTAGTAGTCTGATCGCAACGATGCTTGCCAGAATTACAAATGGATTATCCTTTTCTGAAATTTGGTCGGTTTGGTTTGATGGGTACGAAGCTTCGACTACTTTTGAACCCGTCAATGAACTGCTAACAAAGGGTGGAATGAGTAGCATGTTTTTCACCATTTCTCTCGTTATACTCGCCTTAGGATTTGGTGGATTGTTATTTGTGACGGGAATTATTCCGACGATCTTATACGTTCTCCAAGAGAAGTTAATGAAGATCCGCTCCGTAATCATTGCAACAGCCGCTACTGCGATTGGTGTGAATGTGTTGATTGGCGAACAATATCTCTCTATTTTATTAACGGGTGAAACGTTTAAAAGCGTTTATAAAAAAAGAGGAATACCGAATAAGGTATTATCTAGAACGCTTGAAGATGCCGGTACGGTCATAAACCCGCTCGTTCCTTGGAGTGTTTGTGGGGTATTTATTGCCGATGTTCTCGGTGTTCCTGTTCTTGTCTACTTACCCTTTGCTTTCTTTTGTTTACTCAGTCCCATCCTAACGGTCCTGTACAGTGGCAGTTTGAAATTTCCACAACAAAAAGCGTCTCTATAAGTAGAGACGCTTTTTCTTTAGTTCATATGTTTGGAGGCATCCCCTTGATCCGTAAGAATCAACGGCCCATCTTTCGTAATGGCTAGTGTATGTTCAAACTGAGCGGATCGCCCTTCATCAATTGTACGAGCCGTCCAATTATTTTGATCCATCTTACTTTTCCAATCGCCTTCATTAATCATCGGCTCGATGGTGATCACCATTCCCTCTTTTAACCGGACTCCTTTATTGGCTAATCCAAAATGAGGGATTTGGGGAGGCTCGTGGAGTGTCGGTCCAATTCCATGTCCCGTAAACTCTCTGACAACTGAAAATCCTTCGCCTTCTGCATACGTTTGAATAGCATGTCCAATATCACCAATGCGATTTCCCACTTGGGCTTGCATGATACCTTTATACAAGGATACTTTCGTAACATCTACTAAACGTTTTCCAGCTTCATCAACATCCCCTACAAGATAAGTCCATGCGGAGTCAGCTAATCCACCATTTAAATTAACGACCATATCGATCGTTACGATATCCCCATCGACTAATTTTTCATCACGTGGAAAACCATGACAAATCTCATCATTTATCGAGGCACAAGTGGCATATGGATAATCGCTAAACCCTTTCTGTTCGGGTGTTGCACCATGACGAATTAAAAAGTCCTCGGCAAATGCATCAATTTCCATCGTCGTAATTCCTGGTTTGATCATCTTTGCAATTTCCTTATGACATTGAACGAGGAGGTCCCCCGATTTTTTCATTTGTTCTATTTCGCGTTTACTTTTACGTGTGATCAATCACTTTCTTCCTTTCTAAAACATGATTAATGGATCCATTTCAACTTGCTTCTCAGCTAATTCCTTTTAAAGTGTATCATAATTGCATACTAAATGAGTAGTCGTAGAATTGTTACCCTGTATTTAATGGAATTAAAATGCAGAGGCGAACCTCTGCATCTTTTTTGCTATTTAGCAGTAACCACCATAGCCACCGTCTCCGCCTGTGTATGCAGTGCCTATAATGACTAACAAAATAAACAAAACAACTAAAAGCGCAAATCCTGAGCCGAAGCCTTTTTCAGTGTAACCTTTACCCATTGCTACCCCTCCCTATAAACCAGATTAGTACAATTTATGCAACTGTGGGAAAAGCGGAAGGGCGATCACACATCTTTTTAGCTTAAAGAAAGTCCTTTGCATGATAAATCATTCCATTTTCAAGGGTTGCTTCATTCAGTAAAAGATCAACGAATACGTTAGCTACAACATTTGGAGCTAGTAACTGATCATTCTTTTGATACGATTTGAATTGATCAATCTCAATAAAGTCATCATAATGACTTGCCCGAATTTCTCCTTGCATAGCTGTATCCATGACACCCGGGCTAAAGGCAATGATCTTGTTTCCAGTTCGTAATTCTTCTTGTTCCAATCCTACGGTCTCTGTATACATATTGATACTCGCTTTTGAACTGCAATACGCACTCCACCCATAAACAGGTCGTTCGGCTGCGCCAGATGTGATCGTGGCACCATGGATTGGGACCCCAAATGCTATACCTTTCTGTAAAAAGTAGTTCATCATGATCATAGGTGCAATCGTATTGATTTGCATATGTGAGGCAATTTCGGCACTCGTTGTGTCCATTGCTGGTTTAATTGGTTGTAACACCCCTGCATTTTGAATCAGATAAAGCAGCTGTACGTCTTGCGTAAATAGATAAGTACTTATTTCCTCGCATGTTTTATCAATCGCCTGAATGTCTGCTAAATCACATGAATAATGGGTGTAATCCACCTGGTTTTCCTCCGCAATAGCTTCTAATGTCGCATTCTTCTGACGTGATAATCCAATCACATGGATCTTATTCGTTAACAGATGTGTAGCGATCGACAGTCCAAGCCCTCTAGACACCCCTGTCACAATGGCGTATTTCATCCTTTTTGCCTCCTGCGATCCTTTTCATTGGTCTATTTCATCCCAGTAATAGACAAGGGTTTCCATCCCTTTATCGTAACTATCAAGTGGAAAACTCTCATTTGGTGAATGAAGACGGTCTTCCGGCGTACCAAATCCTAACAACACAATGGGAATATCAAATACATCCTCAATCCATTCGACTACAGGGATGGAACCTCCCATGCGAACATAGACTGTTTCCTTATCAAATGCTTTCGTATAGCTCTTTGCCGCCTTCTCGATTAAGGGATGATTGGGCTCAACTTTATATGCCTTCGATGATAATTTTTCTTTTTTAACCTCAACAGTAACACCTGTAGGCGTATGTTCTTTTACATGGTCTGCTAATAATTGCTGAATATGTTCCGGATCTTGTCCAGGTACAAGACGGCATGTAATTTTAGCAGTAGCTGTTGCGGGTATAATTGTCTTCGTCCCTTCACCTTGATACCCACCATAGATTCCGTTCACTTCAAAAGTTGGTCGTGCCATCGTATGTTCCTTCGCCGTGTATCCCTGCTCTGAGACCGTTTCATTCACTCCGGTCGTCTCTTTGTAATCCTCGCCTTCAATCTTTTTGATTAATTGTCTCTCCGCATCAGTTAAAGCTTCAACTTGACTATAAAAACCATCGATTGTAATAATTTCATCTTCATTTTTCATCGAAGCAAGAATTTGTGTTAATGCCATAACCGGGTTTCGAACGGCACCACCATATATTCCTGAATGAAGATCATGATGTGGGCCTTGTACGTTAATTTCAATTCCAGTAAAGCCTTTGAGCCCGTATAAGATGGTCGGTTGATTTTCTGCAACCATCCCAGAGTCGGAAATCACAGCAAAGTCTGCTGCGAACTGCTCCTTTTTGTCATGTAAAATGGCATATAAATTTTCACTACCAATTTCCTCTTCCCCTTCAATACAAACCTTTACATTTAGTGGAATCTCACCTCTCGTTTTCATGAACGCTTCGAACACAGCCAAATGCATGAATACTTGTCCTTTATCATCACTTGATCCACGAGCATACAATCGTCCATCCCTTATTTCCGGTTTAAAAGGATCACTTTCCCAAAGTTCAAGCGGATCTGCCGGTTGAACATCATAGTGTCCATATACAAGGACAGTTGGCGCATCTGGTCCAGCTTGATTATATTCTGCATAAACTAATGGATGCCCTCCGGTAGCTTGCTGTTCTACTTTATCAAAACCGATTTCATTTAAATATTCCTCTACAAATGTTGCTGCTTCATGGATATTTTCTTTACATGTCTGATCGGTACTGACACTCGGTATTTCTAAAAAGGAATTTAATTTAGCTAATAAACGGTGACGATGTTCGGTTAAATAGGCTAGCACTTGTTCACTCATCATCTGTTCCTCCCCTTACTTTTTAACTTAATCTTACCATATGTCGATCGGATGCAACGAATGATACACAAAAAAAAGAGCTATTCAGGGTTTCTGAACAGCTCCATCCATTATTTCCACTATTTATTTTTTATCTTGAGGGAATACGCGTTCAATCATATTACCAATTTCATCAAAGAAACCTCTGATCGGTTTACCATTATTCATTTGATCCACATAATCAGTAGTTAAATCAGCAAAATCTGGATTTGTCGAGATATAAACATTATCAATGTTGTTATCTACAGATTGAACAATGTCTGATATTTCTTTCTTGACGTCATCCGTTAATTCTCCACCCGTGTGATCCTGATCATTATCTTTATTACTTATATTTCTTGCTTTCGCATCCTTGTTATTCTTCTGATTTGTATCTGCTGTACCTTGTCGATTATCATTGTTATCATTATCCAAAACAGCTGCCACATATGCATTATTATTCGTTGTTAACACATAGGCATTGTCTATTTCATCAATGTCATTCGTTATTTTCTCAGCTGCTTCCTCTGCAATATCATACTGATCATTTGTCCCTTGATTACGGTCGCTTATATTTCTAGTGTTTGGCTCATTCGTGCGATTATCTCGATTCATTTCATTCGTACGATTATTCCGGTCCCGATTATCAATTCTGTCAGCCCGGTTATCATCACTATTGCGAATAGGGTCGACATTTTGATTATTTCTGTCTGTCATACCTTCATCATTTGTATTGCCTTGACACCCGCCAAGAATAATTCCGGCGACCATCAACAAACTCATTATCTTTACTTTCATTTATTATTTCCCTCCTTACTGTTTTGCTTTTAGTATGTAGCAGTAAGGTGTTTTTATGCTTCTTATTATCCCTATCCTATTTTTGGTAGACACGCCAATTTTGTTTCGGAAAGTATGGCAAGTAATTGGGGAAGCTAAACGAACCGCGTCGATAAAAGAATTCTTTTATCCGTGTGTTTATATAGCCTTTAGAAACGCTCAATTTACGAGAGAATCCCTTGATTATGAAGGAGGGAAATGATGACGATTCCGGATTATGATAAAGCTTTATATTATACATTATGGGGACAATGGGATGATTTATTATTGCTGATGATACGAACAGAAGATGATCTCTTATCTAAAAAAATCCATCTCTTTCTGAATGATTATTATTTTTCGATTGATCAATCAGAAATCATGTGCTCCCATGAAAGTCTGTTGGATTATGTCGATCATGCGATGAAATATATCCCAACCATGATGATGGAAGTGTAAAGTGTCTATGTATTCAATCTGTGCCCCCTGCAAATAAGTGGGGGGCAATTATACGGATTGATCAAAAATTGCTACTCGTTCAAACGGATGCATATAAGCATGCATCGATTGAGCGTAATGGGCAATGGGGCGTTCATAAAGTTCTTCAGCTGCTAAAAATGATGGCCTTTGCTTCACGTTAAATTGCGATTCCGCACCTACTAAATCCCATGGCTGATGGGAAATCGAACCTCTTAAGACCTTTTTATTCTTAATCGCCCACAGATAATATCGCTCCGTCAGAAAATGAGCTAATGAACCCGTTTGCTGATCAACTTGTATCGATGTTGGCGTATACCTAGCCTTAAAACAACCGAATTCAGCCGACTGATTAGTGGTTTTGCTTTCAAATTGCATGCCATGATCATCCTGCTTGAAACTCATATGAGCTTGGCGATATGGTAGGTTAAAAAGCGAACGCGCACCGCGTACGGTCGATTTGCTATTCGTATCAAGTGATAGAAAATAAACACCTGGTACACCATTCAACTGTACATATGTCCTAATATTTACTTGTAGTAAATCAGGTTGGGAAAGAAAGATCGGTATGCCACGTGGCCGGCTATGCAATGCTTGAAACAGGACAATTGATATCCAGCATTTTCCACCATACGTATCCATCTTAAAAGGGGCAGGTATCTGTGGTTGTATAAGATCATTTGGAATCGGCCAATGGAGAAACAGTACATCTTTCCAAACTTGTTGAGCGATCCAAGGACGTTTACTTCTGTAGATCATACTTGCTCACTCTCCTCTCTTGTGATCCCGATAATAATAATCGATCGGAACAAATAACCCGACTCGCCCATATTCATCATGGTCCAATGTAGCAAAGATCACACCGATAACTTCCCCCGCTTCATTGATAATGGGACTTCCACTATTCCCTCGATAGACAGGGGCATCGATCATCACAACTTTGTCTTCCCAATCACTTAATAAAATATAATCAATCATTGTCCCTTCATTCGCAATTCCTTGAAATCGTAATGGATTACCAATAAAATTCACCGGTGCATCGTGTTCCATGATGGCCTCTGAGGCAAGCTCTAAATAAGGGAGATTTTCCTCATCTACTTCTAAGATCGCTATGTCAATGTCTGGATAAGTATCCACTACTTCCGCCTCGAACAAACCTTGTTCCGAAAACGCAACCGTTACCGAGGACTCCCCTTCCACAACATGGTGATTCGTAATAATCGTTCCTTCACTGGAAATTGAGAAACCAGTCCCCCGCCCATCCTCTGTCTCAATAACGACAACAGATTTTTTATATTCCTTTATATCTGGTTCAGCCGACAACGTCGCAGATTTCACTAAAAAGTTAATGGCTGGGATCGAAAGGGTCTGTGGTAGCGCAGCGACGATATTGAATGCCAGGGCAATGGCTATCAACCAAAAAGGCCATTTAGGAAAAGGTCGTTTTGGTTTAGGATCAGGGTTCTTTTTTTCCAACTCTGCTCGCTCGATGGCCTCGCGTTGGGCTTGCATAACGAGCTCATACATTTCTTCATCGTCAAACTCCTCCACTAAATCTTCATCGATTATATCGTGCTTATCTTGCTCATACTTATCCATCCGTCACCCCTATCAAAAAATACGCCCTTGACCCCTTGTCCGCCATCACATAGCGCCTCATTCCTAATCCATTGAAGTTCTTTTCCCGAGTTGCAAATCATACATCTGATCATAGATTCCTTGCAAATTAATTAATTCTTCATGGCTTCCTTGTTCCTTGATCATACCACGATCAAGTACAAAGATATGATCTGCTCCTTGAATGGTCGATAAACGATGTGCAATGATCATGGTCGTTCGCTCTTTTTGAATCATCTCTAATGCATGTTGAATCCTATTTTCCGTTTCTGTATCAATGTTCGCCGTTGCTTCATCTAGTATGAGTATAGCAGGATCAAATGCTAAGGCACGGGCAAAGGATACGAGTTGTCTTTCTCCTAGTGAAAACGTCTGCCCCCCCTCCGATACTGCCGTCTGATAGCCGTCTGGTAATTTCAGAATAAATCGGTCCGCTCCAACGGATTGTAACGCTTGAATAGCCATTTCCTCGGTAATGCTCGGATCATTCATCATTACATTCGAAATCAATGTCCCCGTAAATAGAAAGGGATCTTGCAGAACAATGCCCATATGACTTCTTACTTGTTGTCGCGACCACTTATCCACTGCAAGACCATCAATTTTAATGGATCCTTTTTGTGGATCATAAAAACGAAATAACAAATTCATGATCGTACTTTTACCTGATCCTGTATGCCCGACAAAGGCCACGGTTGTGCCCGCTTTTATATGAAAGGAGATATCCTTTAGTACTTCATTCTCTCCATCATAAGCGAAGAAAACATGCTCAAAAGACACGTCACCCCGATAAGGAGTAATCTTGTTACGGTCTACCTCTTCCCCTTCATAATCCATTAATTCAAAAACTCTATTTCCCGCTACTCTTGCTTGTTCAATGAGTGGTAGCTGATTTACAATATCTGTCACGGGTTCATAGAGTCTCGTGACGTAATCAACAATGGCATACAACATTCCAATCGAAATGATACTACCTGGTTCTAATGAAGCGGATCCAACGTACCAAATAAACCCAACAAATGTTAAGTTTCGAAGTACGGCTACAAGATTATACGATGTTAAAGCACTTAACTTTACTAATTTACGTTGATAGATAAAATGACGCTCATTCAATGCTGAAAATTCATCTTCTGTCTTCTGCTCACGACGAAATGCCTGGATGATACGCATCCCTTGGATGGATTCATTGATACTGCCATTTATTTTACTGACGGTGAAACGAATTACCTGATTATACTTCATGCCAAAATGTTTGTAGAGCTTCATCCAACCAAACAGTAGAGGAATCAACAATAAACACATCAAGCCCAATTTCGCATCCAAAATGAACAGAGCAATAAAAATTCCACCCATATAGATTACACTCGTTACGATAATGGATAATACACGCTCATATAAATCCCTAATTGCTTCCGTATCATTTGTAATTCTTGATACAATACCACCTGCTGGCTGATCAACATAATAATCAATGGGAATCCGCTGTGTATGTAAGAATACATCGTTCCGGATTTTTCGGACGATTTGATTGGCTGATTTTTGCAACCAGTATGTTTGTAGAAATTGAAAGATGCCAGCAACGAGTAATAATACCATATACAAACCTAATAAGAATATAATGGGCTTTTGTTCTGGTTTGAAAAATGGGTACGTGTCTGACGGCGATAGTTTCGTACTGGGATAAACGAGTTCTTCATCCATTTGTTCCATCGTCAGCAGTTGGTTTTTATCTACCGATCGTTCACCAGCCAGAGGAATCTCCTCATTGACAAAATAATAAGCTGTGCCTACTTGCAAGATTGTAACTGGATCGCCTACGGATTGCTCGTCTCCGTCTAATCGATCAACTCGTTTATATTGTTTATCGTGATAAGTAGCGGTCCTATTATCTTCTGATCTGACTTCCTGCCAAAGCCCTTCAACACCAAGGATATGATCGTCAATCACTCTCTTCGCGATAAGCGGTCCCGCTAACTCAAATGTGACAGCGATCATGAGGCAACAGATACCGAAGCATATCCCACGTTTAAATTGCCATGCATAGGTTAAAAACACCTTTTCAGTAGAGGTCTTCATTCATCAACCCCCCTCGACCACTCGATTGTTGCCGCATATTTTGCTCCTGATACCACCCGTTTAATTGTAGCAATTGTTCGTGGGTCCCTTCCTCAACAATGATTCCCTCGTCAATCACGACAATATGATCCGCATGTTTTACAGCGGATAGTCGATGTGCAGCAATCAACGTTGTTTTATCTGCACGTTCTTTTCTTAACTGCTTCATAATTTTCATTTCTGTTTTCCCATCAACAGCTGATAAGGAGTCATCCATCATTAATATTTCTGGTTCCTTCATAAAGGCTCTAGCGAGAGCGACTCGCTGTTTTTGTCCACCTGATAAGGTGACACCACTTTCCCCAACTTGAGTGTCTAGTCCTTGTGGCAATTGTTTCATATCATCGAGAAAACAAGCTAGATCCAATACCCGGTATATTTCTTTATCTGTTGCCGCTTCCTTCCCGAATTGAATATTTTCCCGAATCGTCTTGGAAAATAAAAACTGATCCTGTGGGACATAGCCAATCCACGTTCGGATCTGTTCGAGCCCGATCTGATTGATCGGCACATTGGAAATCCGAATCTCTCCAAACATCTGTGAATACTCTCCTAACAGTAATTTGAATAACGTCGTTTTTCCTCCACCGGTTTTCCCTACAATACCAATCGTCTGTCCTTTTTTTATATGGAGCGATAAATGACGTAATTGATTTGTAGAAGCGGATGGATAGCGAAATGTTACCTCCTTAAAATCAATGGACAAAACCGTTGGCACTTTTATTCTTGGGGAGTTGAGATCTGTTGTTTCTTTGTACTCCAATACTTCATAGACCCGATCAATCGACGCATTACCCCGTTGCAACAGGTTAATTAATTCTCCAATCGCAAACATCGGCCAGATCAACATGCCTAGGTACACGTTAAAGGTTACTAAATCGCCAAGTGTCAGCTTATTTTCAAAAACAAGAAAAGCGCCATATCCCAAGCCAATCGTATAGGACAACCCAACCAATATTTTCATGGTCGGTTCAAATAAAGCATCGATTTTAACGACTGCCATATTTTTGTCATAAACCAAATTTGTCATCGCTTCGAACTGTTGTTGGTCTTGTTCTTCTTGTACAAATGCTCGAATCACACGAACTCCACGAATCGATTCCAGCACACTATTATTCAGTTCACTAAAAGCTGCTTGCGCTTTCGAGAAGCGTACGTGGATAGCGGCCCCATAATAGTTCATTAGCACAGCCATAAATGGCAGTGGAATTAAGGCAGCGAGCGTCAATTCCCAACTGATGGTGAAACCCATCATCGCTATAATCATCAGCATAAAGGTAGTGGAATCAACAAGGGTTAAAATACCAAAACCAGCCATTAATGAGATCGCTTTCAAATCATTTGTGGATCGGGCCATTAAATCACCTGTTCGATACCGTTCAAAGAATGTCGGTGGCATCTTCAGAAACTTCTTGATTAATTTGCTCCGGATACTTTTTTCTAACATAACCGAACCAGTGAATAGTGTATAATCCCATAAATAAGAGATTACATAATGCAGCCATGTTAATAATAAATAACCAATCACAACAAGCGCTACTATATTCATTGTTAAACGATCAAAACGGATTTCATCAATGATATAGCCAACGAGCTTGGGTGGTATTAATCCAATGGCACTAGCTATGATTAATGCAATAATTGCTACTGTATACCTTTTCCAATACCCTTTAAAAAACCAAGCTAACTGTTTAAAAACCTGAAACATAGGTCACCTTCTTCGCTCGATATAATGGACATGCTCAAAATTAGTTCTAGCTAACTTCCATTATATCGCCTTTCCATGAAAAAGAGAATAGCCCATTCATACGGAGCCATTCCCTTTTACTTTATATGTGCATGTTCATTTTAAATGAAAGCATTCGAATAGGTTGCTCTGCTTGCGGATCCATTCATAATTTAACCATTCGTTCTAAAAAGTCAAATGGAACCTTCGTAGCTTGAGAGATTTGTTGAAGGCTTACATGTGGATGTTTTTGAATATACTGTTGTACATTGCCTTGATGAATCAGACAATCCCTACACATCGTAAAAGGGCTTACTTTCATTGACTGTTTACATAAACGACAATTTCTTGTACTCCTCGACATTCCCTCACCCCTATGAGCTCCTAGTTTATATAGTATAACTCATTAAACAAAGCCTTTCAATGCTAATCGGAATCTTCTCATAAATTATTATTCGACAAATCATTCACATCGATGATGATCATCGCTTATCAAATCAAACATCTCCTTCCGTTTCCTCTAAAATAAAAAAACGTTTATATAGAATACTTTTTAATTTTATGCTATCTTTAACCTTATTATCTAATTTGAAAGGTCTTGTGTTACTACCTACTCATCCGAGGAATGTTCTCTAGGAATAGGGTCCATTAGTTCCATGAAGGCTCTTGTCTTCGCTGATCTTGGATGCTGTACATTATATTTTTATTAAAGGGGATTGTTTTGGACCATGCATTTAGAAGAAATGATTGAATATAACAAAAAATTTGTAGCCGATAAGGAATACATTCAATATGAAACAGATAAGTACCCTAATAAGCGGATGGTCATCTTTACGTGTATGGAATCGCGTCTTGTGGAACTTTTACCGCGCGCATTAAATATTCATAATGGGGATGTGAAAATGCTTAAAAATGCTGGTGCTATTATAAGAAAGCCGTTTGATAGCATTATGAAGAGTATTTTAGTTGCTGTTTACGATTTAGAAGCAGATGAAGTAGTCGTCGTTGGTCATCATGATTGTGGAATGTCACATGTTGATACACATGCACTACGGAATAAGATGATTGATAAAACAGGTGTCGAAGCAAAGACCATCGAAACATTAGAGTATGCGGGCATCGATTTCCACGAAGAATTTCATGGATTTGACACGGTAGAAGAATCGATTCAACAAAGTACGAATATCATCCGCAATCATCCTCTTCTCCCTTCACATGTTAAAGTACATGGTCTCGTTATTGATCCAGGAACGGGAAAAATCGATATCGTCGCAAAAGCTGAATAAATGGTTCTTTGTCAAATAACGTTGGTGAA
>Ga0209487_1000733_pt1 | contig 29090 bp, 23 predicted proteins | sample Poulit2012_FD_187524 | JGI IMG/M metagenome (GOLD analysis project Ga0209487, IMG submission 187524) | Agricultural soil microbial communities from Georgia to study Nitrogen management - Poultry litter 2012 (SPAdes) (version 2) | ecosystem: Environmental > Terrestrial > Soil > Agricultural land...
GGTGACAGCACCGAATTCGTCCTCGAGACGACTGCCGAATCCGAGGTGCCCGGTCCCGTCGATGTCACCGTCGACCTGCCGGAGGGATTCACCGCCGAGGCGGCCGGAGCGTCCTCGTCCCCGTCGGCGAAGGCTCCCGAGGTGAGCCCCGAGGCGAACGAGACCACGACGATCACACTCGACTCGGTCCCGGCGGGCGAGAGCGAGACCCCGGTGACCGTGACCGCTCCGGAGGACGCCTCGGGAGAGGTGACCGTCAAGGTGAGTCTGCAGGCGAATGCCGAGGGGCCGTGGTGGGACGACAACCCGCTGCCGCTTCCGCACGAGTTCGAGGCCACTGCCGCTGTCTCCGAGGACGCCGATGCCTCCGCCGGTGATGACGGTGGTGCCGACGGCGGTGCTGCCGATGGCGGTGCCGCGGACGGCGGCGACAGTGCGGCAGGCGGTGACAGCGCCGCCGATGGCGCGGACGGTTCGTCCGATGCCGGCGGTGGTTCGGCGGACGACGGTTCGGCGGACGGCGCAGGTGCGGACGGCTCCGGCTCCGAGGCGAGCGGTTCCGACGCGAACGGCTCGAAGGACGGCGGGGATCTGCCACGGACCGGAGTCGAGACAGCCAACGTCGTCGCGGCGGCTCTGGCTCTCATCGTCGCCGGCAGCGCGGTGGTCACGATGGTCCGCCGTCGCCGGATCGGCATCTGAGCCCGCGCAGACTGCTCGGGTTTGCCCCAGGGGATTTCCGCACATGCTGTCTGCCGAGCATCCATCACCGGCAGCGGCCTCGCCTGCCCGTAGCGGCTTCACCTTGCGGTGGCGGCATGTCAGCGCGGTGCTTCGGTGCGACGTGGTGGTGCGGCGCTGTTCTGCGGCAAGCGGGTGGGTCTGCCGCTGACGGTGAGGGATGCCGCTGCCGCCGCTGGGCTGCGCCGGTGCTATCTGCCCGCGGCACCCGGCCCGCCACCGGCAGGCGCCTCGCCGGTCGGCTGCGACTGACCGGGACGGAAGGTCTCGACGTGAGTGAGGATCGGGACGAGGAACAGGATGCCCACCGCCGGCACGACGATGCCCGAATCGTTGATGACGGTGCCGACGCCGAGGAGGATCGCCAAGCTGATCATCGCCGCACGCAGCAGCGGGATCCGCTGGAAGGCGTCGTGGAGTCCCCGCAGTCCGAAGCGCGTGGGGTTGAGCGCCATCCAGAACACTCCGATGATGATCAGGGGCAGCACCAGGGTCATCCACGACTGGGTGAGGATATCGATGTTCATGCCGATCTTGCGGGCGAGGACATTCAGCGCCTCGCCGCTGATGATCGAGTCGAAGAAGCGTCCGAAGTGAGTGCGCTGATCGGGTGGCCGCAGCCAGTCGAGGAACAGCACGGTGAGCATGACGAAGCCGGCGATGCCCACGGTCAGTCCCAGACGCTTGAGGGAGAACCGGATGCTCGCGGCGGCGAGGACCAGATAGGCCACTCCGATGATGAGCGTCGGCACGGACCCGAACTTCGTTCCCAAACCGGGGGCGGCGAGGAGGACGCAGGAGATGAGCACCGGCACGGTGACGATGAGGACCCGGTGCAGGGGCTTGGTCACCAGCGAGGCGAAACCGGCCACGGCCAGCAGCAGCGCACAGCAGTACAGCGCCAGCGCTGAATTGCCGATGCCGTAGAACCGGGAGGCGATCAGCAGCGGTTCTCCCAGCAGGGTCGACATCTGCAGCTGGGAACCGGTGACGACGTCATAGGCGAGCACCGCGACAGTGACGACCGAGACGAAGAGGACGGGACCGAAGCGGTGTCTGCGCCAGGGACCGAGCAGCGCCATGCCCCCGAGCAGCAGCGACCACCCGCCCAGGGCGCCGAGCATTGCGATATCCGGGTTCGTCGCCCGCTCCCACGGCACGGTGTTGACCAGATACGTCGAGATCGGCATCGCCGCGAACACGATGCCGAGACGATAGGCCCCGGAGTGGACGAGCTGCCGATGGTTCTTCCGCAGCAGCCGGGCCGAAGCCAGGAGTCCGAGCATCAGCGCCGCGACCACCGGGAAGAACCACGTCGACAGGTCGCTCTGCGTCTTCACCGCCACCTGCCGATCGAGCACGTCCTGATAGCGCGCTTTCCAATCCGATCCGGTCGAGACCGAGGTCATCGGGGCGCCGGCGGCATTGTTCATCTCCTCGGCCCCGGACAGCTCGACGAGCGTCGGCGCAAGATCGGGCACCTGCACCAGCCCCGGCTGCCGGGTCGACGACGAGGTCAGCAGACCCGCGGGCTGACCCGGCCGCAGCATCATCGTCGCCTGCATCGACGAGCCCTCGTGCGTTCCGTCGGCGATGGATGAGAACACCACGGGCGTCGTCCCCTCGCCGAGGCGGTCCTGCTGCTGACCGCTCATCCACCCGGTCGATTCGAGAATGTCCCCGACCCGCGCGTCGAGCTCCTTCAGCGAGTAGCCGTCGGCGGCGGTGTTGCCGAGATCGACGAGGACGAGCTGACCGTCGGCCGAGGACTTCGCCACCTGCGAGCCCAGATCCGAACCGACGGAGGACCAGTCGCTCACATGACCGGAGGGGCTGGCGGCGGCGATCGCGGCACCGGCACCGAAGGAGCGGACATCGGGCACCGCCTCGGCCAGGGCTCCGAGGGAGGCGTCGTAGTTGTCGTCCCGGGCGACCTGTGCGTAGACGTCCCAATCGGCCACCCAGCCGTCCATCGGCGGGGCCGGCTGGCGGCACTGGTCGCGGGGCTCATCGGCCGCCCGTCGGCCGGATCCCAGGCCCAGCCACCCGTCGACCGGGCAGCTGGTCGAGCGCACGCTGCGGGGAGTGATCGTCCCGATCTGCGCGTTCTTCATCATCACCCACAGATGCGGGGTCGTGCGCGGGTCGAGGTCCTCGAAGCTGAACCCGGAGACATTGATCGAGACCACGCCCTGATCGGCCGAGGCACCGGCCGGGTCCGACTGTCCGGGGCGCTGGCTCGGCGCAGCCTGCACGGCCTGCGGCAGACCGAGGAGGACGAACGTGAACGCCAGGACGCCGAGGAGCAGCCGAGTCGTCGTCGAGTGCGCGGGACTTCTCATGAGCGCACCTCCTCGGCGCCGCTCCCGCCTGCGCAGTCCGTTCCGGCATCGGTGCCGGGCCCGGTGCCCGAGCCCCCACCACTGCCGGACCCGAGCCCGGCGTCCGGCTTCGCCACGGTGTCCTCGGCGTGTTCGGCGCTGAGCGCCAACAGGTAGGGCAGGAGGACCATGGCCCCGGTCGAGGGCACAGCGACACCGGAGTCGGTGAGCACGAGTCCGACGCCGAGGCCGGTCACCGCGGCGAGGAATCCGAAGTGGAGGTCGGAGTCGGTGAACACCTGCGGCAGTTTGCCTCGCCACTTATTCACCAGCCGTCCGGTGCGGCTGTCGGCGCCGATGCGGGGGAAGCGGAGCAGGTAGCGCAGGAAGAGCAGCACGGCGATGATCGCCAGCGGAGTGACGATGGCCAGAGCCGGATTGATCTGGATGATGTGAAGATTCGCGCCGAGCTTGCGCCCGATCACCTGCAGGGCCTCACCCGTGACGATCTGGTCGAAGAAGGTGCCGAAGTGCGAGCGCGCCCCAGGGGTGCGCAGCCAGTCGAGGAAGGCGATGCCGATGAGCACGGCCAGGGAGACCAGGCCGATGAGCCCCAGCCGGAGGAGCGACAGGCGGATCTTCGTCAGAAGCGCCAGAAGCACCATGAGACCGGCGAGGACGGCGATCGTGCCGCCGAACTTCGCTCCCCATGAGGGATTGCCGGACACGAACACGGCGAGCAGACCCACGACGACGGGAACGGCGATCACGGCTCGGCTGCGTCCGCGCGCCCGCAGCCAGGAGATCGCGAGGCCCAGGAAGACGAAGAGGCTGACGATGAAGATCGCCGCTCCCTGATTGCCCAGCCCGTAGTAGCGGCCGCCGACGATCGGGTTGTAGCCGAGCAGGGAGTTCGCCTGCAGATGGGAACCGGTCGCCAGGTCGATGGAGATGACGAGCAGATTCATCAGGGTCAGAGCACCCACGCGTCCCCGCCAGGACCGACCCCACGGCGGCACGAGGGCCAGAGCGAACTGGGCGGCGGCGGTGCCGACGATCGACAGGAGCAGGCCGAGGTCCGGCTGCGACATCCGCGACCAGGGGATGAGTCCGGCCAGGAAGGCTCCTGTGGGCACGGTCGCGATCGCCAGCGAAGCCCAGGCGAGGAACCGGTGGACCGACGGCGCTGCTGTGGCTCCGCCTCGGCGACCGAGGACCGAGCGGCTCAGCAGCAGACCGCAGGCGAGGAAGAGGGAGTAGAAGATGATGTCGAGCGTCAGGGAGAACGTCGACAGGTGTTCGTAGATCGTCGTCGCCTTCTGGGCATCGGCGACGAGATCGTCGATGCGCTGCTGCGGAGCCTGCTGGGTCGGGGTCTGCTCGAAGCTCATCGCCCCGGGGGCGGGCACGTCGAGGGCGTCGAGGATGCCCGGGGCCAGATCCGTCAGCTGCAGCAGCCCCGGGGTGCGGGTCGTCGGCGAGGACAGGGAACCGGGCTCGAAGCCCGGGCCGGCGGCGATGAAGGCGCGCAGCTGCGGCAGTCCCGAACTGTCGCCGAGGCCGGCGACGATGACCGTGGGATCGGCCGCCCCCTCCTCCGCGTTCTCCTCCAGCTCCTGCAGGCGGACGCCGAGCCGACGGTCGGCTTCGGCGACGCGGTCCTCGCGGTCGAAGTGAGCGGGCACGGTGTAGGAGTAGTTCGGGATCGGGTCGAACAGCCAGGACCGGATCCCGATCGCCCCGAGGTCGACGAGGTCGAGTCGGCAGTCAGCGGCAGCGGCGTCGTCGGTGTAGTTCGTCACCACCCCGTGCTCATCGGCGGCGGCGTAGGCGGCTCCGGGACCTTCGGCGGCCACGCACGAGTCGAGGCCGGAGCCCTCCTGCTGCGCTCCAGTGCCCTCCGGCCCGTCCCTGCCGTATTCGGCGACGGCACGGGCGAGCATGCCGTAGTCGACGGAGTACCCGGAGCCGATGTTGGGCTCCTTGACGTCGTCGAAGCCCTTGATCCGGCCCGTGGTCGCTCCGGCGACCGAGCTCGGCGCATGAGCTTCGTCACTCTTCCGGCCCGTTGCGTCCTCGTCGGTCGGCGTGGCGGCTGCGTCATCGGAGTCGAGGGCATCGCTGTCGACGTTCGTGGTGGGGGCGAGCATCGTCGGGCAGCGGGCCGTGTCCTCCTCATCGGCGGCCTCGGCGGCGGGGGAGGGACCGGCCTGAGCGCGGGCCCCGGCCCCGAACGACAGCCACCCCGAGGCCGGGCAGGTGGCCGAGCCGATCGTGCGCACATTGAGATTCGCGGCAGCGCCCTCGGACAGCAGCCGGTAGAGGTTCGGCGTGCGCTCGCGGTCGATATCGTTGATCGTCAGGCCGGGGATGCCGAAGACGACCGTCTTCCCGGCCGGGACTTCGGGCTCGACCGAGGCCTGTTCCGTGCCGCTCGCGCTGAGCTCAGCGCTGCCGCCCGCCGAAGCGCTGCCGCCCGCCGAACCGGTCTCACTCGCCGAGGCGGGGCCGAGTCCGAGTCCCATCGTCAGGAGCCCGAGCAGCAGACCCAGCATCAGGATCCTCAATGCGGGAAGTCGTCGGAGCAGGCTGGAGTGAGTCGGCACAGATCAATACTATCGGCTCGGGTTTCAGCCCGGCCTGAGACCGCTCTGGGCGTTTGCTCCCCGGCCGCGGGGCCGTGTATATTTGATTGTCGTTGTGTGTGCTTGTCGCACTCCCTTACATAGCCTCATGCGTTGCAGGCCCGTAGGTGAGGGGAATGCGTCGATAGGTTCACCCGATTGAAGACAAACAGTGTTCGGCACCCGTTGGACTCACGACCCGATGAGGAACCGGCGCTGCTCCTGAAGAAGATACGAAAAGAAGGCTACTTTTGCGTACGTACACACCCAAGCCCGGTGACAGCGAGCGCCAGTGGCACGTCGTCGACGCCACTGACCAGGTGCTCGGTCGCCTTGCTTCGCAGGTTGCACGCCTCCTGCGCGGCAAGCACAAGACCACCTTTGCTCCGAATGTCGACACCGGTGACTTCGTCATCATCATCAACGCCGACAAGGTCGCGCTGACCGGTGCGAAGCTCGAGAAGAAGCGCGCTTACCGCCACTCCGGATACCCCGGCGGCCTCAAGAGCGTCAACTACGCCGAGCTCCTGGCCACCCACCCCGAGCGTGCAGTCGAGAAGGCTGTCGCCGGTATGGTTCCGAAGAATCGTCTCGGACGTGCCCAGATGCAGAAGCTGAAGGTCTACGCCGGTGCCGAGCACCCGCACGCCTCTCAGAATCCGCAGCCGTACGAACTCAGCCAGGTCGCGCAGTAAGCGCCTGAGCTCTAGACATCCCGAGGAGAACCGTGGCTGATACCACTAACGCGACCGACGTGGTCGACGAAGAGATCGCAACCGAATACACCTCCGAGACTCCTGCCTCCGCCGGTCTGGGCGAGTCCACCGCGGGTGGACGCGGAGAATCCCTGACCGCTCCCGGACACGGAGTGGGCCGTCGCAAGCAGGCTGTTGCTCGCGTCCGCCTCATCCCGGGCACCGGAGAGTGGACCATCAACGGACGCACTCTCGAAGAGTACTTCCCGAACAAGCTGCACCAGCAGCTCGTCAATGAGCCCTTCAACCTGCTGGACCTCGGCGGACGTTTCGACGTCGTCGTGCTGATCTCCGGCGGGGGACCCTCCGGCCAGGCCGGTGCCGTCCGCCTGGGCGTGGCTCGCGCGCTCAACCAGATCGACGCGGAGTCCAACCGCCCCGAGCTGAAGAAGGCCGGTTACCTGAGCCGCGACGCTCGCGTCCCCGAGCGCAAGAAGGCCGGTCTCAAGAAGGCCCGCAAGGCACCTCAGTTCTCGAAGCGCTGATCGACCTGTTCGAGAAGCTGCGGCTGGTCTGCCACTGAGTCGCAGTCATCGACAGTTCAGTTCGACGAACATGGAAAAGCGGCCCCGAACCAGGTTCGGGGCCGCTTTTCTCATGTCCGGACTCGGCGGCGCAGCCGCTGCGGCGCGCGATTGCCGGTCGCCCGTTTGCCGGTCGACTATTGCCGGTTGCCGATCGCCGGTTGCCGGTTGCCGGTCGCCCAAACGCGTCGTTCAAGGCGACGCGCACTTATCGAACGGCCCACACGCCCCAACCCGTCGTTCAAGCCGACGCGCATTCATCGAAGGGTCCACCGGTCGATATGTGCGATCCGCCTTGAACGAGCCCGTACAAATCCTCGAGCCAGCAGCAAGCCCGCAACAAGCGCAAGCACCTCACGGGCCGCAAACTCACAACTTGCCGCAATCGCTGCGCTGACTGCCGGGGCCTCGGCTGCGATCGGCCGCCTCGGCGCGGGAATCGACTAAGATCGACTCCGACATTGACGAAAGGATCCCCACATGTCTCGACTCTTCGGCACCGACGGAGTGCGCGGTCTGGCCAATCGCGACATCACGGCCAAACTGGCGCTGCAGCTCTCCGTCGCAGGTTCACGCGTACTCAGCCGCGGTTGGACCGGGCAGCGACGGCCCTTCGCGGTCGTCGGGCGTGACACCCGCGTGTCCGGGGAGTTCCTCTCCGCCGCGCTCAGCGCCGGCATCGCCTCGACCGGGGTCGACGTGCTCGACGCCGGCATGCTCCCGACCCCGGGCATCGCCCAGGTGGTCAAGGACACCGGAGCGGCCTTCGGCGTCGTCATCTCCGCCTCGCACAATCCGATGCCCGACAACGGGATCAAATTCTTCGCCGCCGGCGGCACGAAGCTCGACGACGCCGTCGAGGACGCCATCCTCGAGATCTTCGATGAGGACTGGCAGCGTCCGACCGGGGCATCGATCGGGCGCATCTCCCGCTACCCGGCCGCAGCCGATGAATACACCGAGCACCTCGTGGACTGCCTCGACGCCGAGGGACAGCGTCCGCTGTCCGGGCTCAAGGTCGTCGTCGACTGCGCTCACGGAGCCGCGTCCATCGTCGGACCGGCCGCTCTGCGTCAGGCCGGCGCCGAGGTGATCGTCTCCGCCGCCGAACCCGATGGCTTCAACATCAACGACGGAGTCGGTTCGACTCACCTCGAACCGCTGCAGCGCCTCGTCGTCGAAACCCAGTCCGACCTCGGTGTGGCCTTCGACGGCGATGCCGATCGGTGCATGGCCGTGGACTCCCTGGGCCGTGTGGTCAACGGCGACCAGGTCATGGGCATCCTCGCGATCGGACTCAAGGAGCTCGGCGTGCTCAAGGGCAACACGCTGGTGACGACCGTGATGTCGAACCTCGGGCTCAAGCAGGCGATGGACAGGTACGGCATCGCGACCGTCCAGACCTCCGTCGGTGACCGCTATGTGCTCGAGCGGATGCTCGCCGACGGCTACGTCCTCGGCGGTGAGCAGTCCGGGCATGTGCTCATGCTCGACCACGGCACGACCGGCGACGGCGTGCAGACGGCACTGCACCTGATGAAGCGCATGGCCGACGCCAAGCGCACCCTGGCCGATCTCGCCGCGGAGATCCCGCAGCTGCCGCAGGCCCTGGTCAACGTCAAAGGCGTGGACAAGCACGGGTGCGATCACCCGCAGGTGGCCGCCGAGGTGGCCGCCGTCGAATCCGAGCTCGCCGACACCGGTCGGGTGCTGCTGCGCGCCTCCGGCACCGAGCCGCTCATCCGCGTCATGGTCGAGGCCGCCACCGAGGACACCGCCACGGCTCAGGCCGAGCGCCTCGCCGCCACCGTCAAGGAGCATCTGGCGCTGTAAGGCACTCTGCCGTTCTTCCCCGCTTCTCCGCTCGATCAAGGGCCCGCTCGAACGCGACGCGTTCAAACGCGTCATATTCGAGCGGGCCCTTGATCGACATGGGGCTGCAGTGCGAGGTAAGCCAGATGTAAGCGCGGACTGGGAGCATCGACTCATCCAACGGCGGATGAGTCGACCGTCGTTGGAGTGCAACCTCACCTCTTCCAATGATCGGAGACCCATGACTCTGCAATCCCAGTCGGTCCTCACCGATGCCGCACGTGAGGACGCAGCCGATCCTGCCGCCGGGCTCGCCGCTCTGGTCGGGTCGGTGACGATCCACCTTCCCGGCGATGCCGGGTACGACAGGGCCAGAACCCTGTGGAACACCGCCGTCGACCTCCGCCCGGCCGCGGTCGCGGAACCGGTCACCGCCGCCGAGGTGTCAGCCGTCGTCGCAGCGTCGCGACAGCTCGGGCTCAAGGTCGCCCCGGTGAGCACGGGTCACAACGCCGGCCCACTGGTCCAGCACGACCTCGCCTCGACCGTCCTGGTCACGCTCGAGGCCATGAGAAAGGTCGAGATCGACCCGATGACCGCGATGGCGAAAGTGCAGGGAGGAGCCCAGTGGGGCGACGTCATCGACGCCGCCGCGGAGCACGGACTGGCCTGCCTGCACGGCTCCTCACCCGATGTCGGAGTGGGCGGCTACCTGCTCGGCGGCGGCATCTTCCTGTACGCGCGCAGACTGGGAATGGCCACCAGCAGTCTCACCGCCGTCGAGATCGTTCTGGCCGATGGCCAACTCGTCCGCGCCGACCGCACCCAGCACCAGAGCCTGTTCTGGGCCCTGCGCGGAGGAGGCGGGAGCTTCGGCATCGTCACCTCCTTCGAATTCTCGCTCTACCCCCTGGCGACCGTCCATGCGGGAATGATGGTCTGGGACATCGACGATGCCGAAAGGGTCGTGCGCGCCTGGGCCGAGTGGGCCCCCGAGGCCGCCGAGGAGATCACCACCTCGATGCGCATCCTCAACCTCCCTCAGTCCCCGGACATCCCCGAATCGGTGGGCGGCCGCCCCGTCGTGTGCATGGACGGAGCCGTCCTGGCCGACGAAGCCCGTGCGCAGAGGATCCTCGCTCCGCTCCGGCAGCTGTCGCCGAAGGTCGACACCTTCGCGCAGGTGCCGCCGAGTTCGATCGCGCGACTCCATATGGACCCCGAAGGCCCGACTCCCGTCACTGCCGATACGGCTCTGCTGGGGCGGCTGACGGATGAGGCCGTCGACGCCTTCCTCGCCTGCGTCGGGCCCGGCACCGAGCACAGCCTGCTGTCGGCCGAACTGCGTCAGCTCGGCGGAGCCCTGGCCCGCCGGCATCCCGACGGCGGCGCGCTCAGCCGTTTGGACGGCAGCTTCCTGCTCTTCGCCGCGGCGATCGCCGACACCGCCGAGAACGAGGCTCGCGGACGGAGAGACGCCGCCGGGCTGGTCGAGAGCCTGTCACCGTGGGGCACGGGCCGCAGATACCTCAACTTCGCCGAGGCACCGGTCGATGTCGGTGACAACTACGGTGAACGCGAGTGGCTGACGCTGACCCGGGTCAAGGCCGCCTATGATCCTGAGAGCGTGTTCGCGGCCAACCACCCCGTGCCGTCGGCGTGAGCACGGCATGGGCAGGCGGGGCGTCGTCGACCGGACTCGGCGACGGGAAGTCGACGCGACGGTAGAAGGACTGGGCCTCATGCCGGTGGCGGAGGGCGGCGGGGGCGTCTCCCAGCTGCTGCTCCGCCTCGGCGAGGCGAGCGGCGGCCCGTCCGGCGAACAGCCAGCACCCCGACCACTGCGCGAGCTCGAGGCCCGCCCGGGAGTGCACGGCCGCCGTCTCCGGGCTGCCCCACAGCAGATGGGCCTTGGCCATCGACGAATGCGCGCTCGCGGCCAAGGGCACGCGCACCGCGTCGTGAGCATGCCGGAGCACGGTCCGGTACCAGGCGAAGCAGTCGGCATCGGCGGCATCGCGCATCGAGCAGGCGACGTCGAGCAGAACCGGGCCGAGGTCGACCTCGGTGTCGGCGGCTCTGCCGATGTCCCAGGCTCTGAGTGCTCCGGCCACGGCGTCGCGGGGCCGACCGGCTCGCCTGTCGATCTGGCTGCGCACCCGCCACCACATGAGCTGTCGGGAGCGCGCGCCGACGGGTTCGCCGGAGGCCGTCAGCGAGTCCGCGGCGCGGCGGAGTCGACGCATGTGGGTGAGGACGAGGGCCCGGACGATGCGCAGCATCGCGTCGGTCCCCGTCGTCCGCTCGTCGAGTCTCGACGCCTCACCCAGGAGGCGCAGGGCGCGGCGCAGGTCTCCGGTCAGGCCCATGACCGCGACCATGTCCCGCAGCAGGAGTGCGCACAGGTTCTCGTGCCCGAGGCCGGAGTGGAGGGCCTCCAGGCGCTCCAGCAGCGACAGCGCCTCGCTGTGGCGTCCCTTGCCCATGAGGATGTAGGCGAGTTCGCGGCGCAGCACCGTCCCGCGCATCGACGGGTCTGCCGCGTCGTCGCTGCGGGGAGTCAGGTCTCCGGCAGGATCGACGACGGCGAGTTCGGATCGGATCTCCGCCTCCCGGCTGCAGGCCAGGACGCGCTGGGCGGCGAGCAGGTCCGGACCCGGCTCCAGTCCCAGATCGGTCAGGGTGCGGTTGACTTCGCCGAAGGCCCGGGGCAGTTCCGAGTCCCGGCCCGTCTGCTGCAGAGCCGACATCCGCAGGACCTGTGCGCGTTCGTTCTCCGGCTGCTCGTGCGACAGCTGTGTGGCCAGATCGAGCGCCGCGCGTCCGTCGCCGAGCTCCAAGTGGACCTCGGCGCGCTTGACCTGCACTCGCGTGTACAGGTCCGCCAGCTCGGACTGCCACGTCACGGTGTCCGGAAGTTCGACACCGGGAAACGGCGCACCGTCCCACTGCGATGCGGCAGCCTCGAGTCGTCGGAGGGCGCCGAGATCGTGAGTGGGCGCAGCCTCGGTGAGCGCGGAGCGGGCACTGCGCTCGAAGTGCCACGCGTCGATGGATTCCGGGGTGAGGTCGAGTCGGTAGCCGCCGGCCGAATTGATGAGGACGCCGTGCCCCAGCTGTCGGCGCAGTCGGTGGATCTGGACGTGAAGGCGCGTGAAGGCACGCTCGGACCGATCGCCTGGCCACAGCGCTTCGACCATGAGCGAGGCCGGCGTCCACACGCGGAGCCGGAGAACCAACAGAGACAGAAGGGCACGCTGCGTGCGCCCCTGCACCCCGCGGGCGACACCATCATGGAGGACCTCCACCCGCCCCATCACGCGCACAAACATCCAGTCAGCGTAGTGGTCGCCCCGAAGACGGGGAAGATCGCGACGAACCTCACGAAAGCCCCCGCGTAACCGGAATTCGAACCGCTCAGCGCTCGATCAAGGCTCCGCGCAGATGTGGAGCGTTCAAACGCTGCATATCTGAGCGGGCCCTTGATCGAGGCCGCAGTGCCGGCCCGGCGAGCTCAGGCGGAGGCGAACTGGGTGGCGTAGAGTTCGGCGTAGCGGCCGCTGCGGCGGACCAGCTCCTCATGGGTGCCGGCCTCGACGATGCGTCCGGCCTCGACCACGAGGATCGTATCGGCCTGCCGCACCGTCGACAGCCGGTGTGCGATGACCAGCGCGGTCCGGCCGCTCATCGCCTGGGCCAGCGCCTGCTGGATCGCCGCCTCGTTCGTCGAGTCCAGCGCCGAGGTGGCCTCGTCGAGGACGACGATGTCCGGCGCCGCCAGCAGCATCCGGGCGATCGTCAGGCGCTGGCGCTCACCGCCGGAGAGTCGGTACCCGCGCTCGCCGACGACCGTGTCGAGACCATCGGGCAGGGCGTCGATGACGCTCGTCAGCTGGGCTCGATCGATCGCGTCGCGCATCTGCTCCTCGGTCGCATCGGGATTGACGAGAGCGAGGTTGGCGCGGATGGACTCGTGGAAGACGTGACCGTCCTGGGTGACCACGCCGACGGCCTCGCGCAGATCGGAGAACGACAGATCGCGGACATCGACTCCGCCGATCCGGATCGACCCGCCGGTGACGTCGTAGAGGCGCGGCAGCAGAGAGGCGATCGTCGACTTGCCCGCCCCCGAGGAGCCGACGAGGGCGACGGTGTGACCGGCGGGAATCGTCAGGCTCAGGTCGTGGATGACCTCGTCGCCTCCGCGGGAATCGAGCACGGTGACGTCTTCGAGGCTGGCCAGACTGACCTGCTCGGCACTGGGGTAGGCGAAGTCGACGTGGTCGAAGACGACATCGAGACCGCCGGCAGGCAGCCGCCGCGGCTGCTCGGGCTCTCTGATGTAGGGAACGAGGTCGAGGATCTCGAACACCCTCTGGAACGACACGACGGCGCTCATGATGTCCAGGCGGGCGTTGGCGAGCATCGTCAGGGGAGTGTAGAGCCTGGTCAGCAGCAGCGCCAAGGTCACGACCTGACCGGCGTTGAGGTTGCCGACCACGGCCTGGGCTCCGCCGACGCCGTAGACCAGAGCCAGGGCCAGAGCGGAGACGAGCGTCAGCGAGGACACGAACGTCGACTGCAGCATCGCGACCTTGACGCCGATGTCGCGGACCTGTCCGGCCCTGTCGGCGAACTCCTCGCTCTCGGTGCGGGGATCGCCGAAGAGTTTGATGAGCGTGGCACCGGCGGCGGAGAACCGCTCGGTCATCCGCGTCGACATGTCCGCGCTGTTGTTCGCGGCCTCGAACTGCAGAGCGGCGAGCTTCCCGCTGAGCAGGCGGGTGGGAATGATGAACAGAGGCAGCAGGAGGATCGACATCACGGTCACCTGCCAGGAGATCGTGACCATGACGCCCACGGTCAGTGCCAGGGACACGAAGTTCGACACGATACCGGACAGGGTGTTCGAGAATGCCCGCTGGGCGCCGATGACATCGGTGTTGAGCCGGGAGACCAGGGCGCCGGTGCGGGTGCGGTTGAAGAAGGCGATCGGCATCGACTGGACGTGGTCGTACACCGCCGTGCGCAGATCGAAGATGAGACCCTCGCCGATTCGGGAGGACAGGTACCTGTTCGTGATCGAGATCGCGGCATCGGCGATGGCCAGGCCGCCGATCGCCACGGCCAGCCACACCACTGTGGCCACGGGGCCGCCGCCGGTGATCGCGTTGACGACGTCGCCGGCGAGCACCGGGTTGAGCACGCCGATGCCCGCGGTGAGGACGGAGAGGATGAGGAAGACGATGAGCTTGTGCTTGTGCCGCGTCGCGTATGCGCCGATCCTGCGGTAGATGCCCGGTTGGATGGTCGTCTGCGGCGTCTTCTGGTTCTTGACCGAGGAGTACATCACACGGTGCGCGGAGGGCATACTCATAGCCGGTCCCTTTCTGGTGCCGAAGCGACCGAGCCGGCACGGGTCTCAGCCGTGTCGATGCGAGGATCGCCCGCATCCGGTCGCCGCTGAAGGCGGGTGACTCTCCGGTGGAGAGAACAGCAGTGCACACAGTGCAACTGTTTCCGGAGTGAAACTATTTCATCGCCCCCGGGCGAGTCCGCTCACAGCTTGCGCAGCTGGACCTTCCGAATGGTGTGGTCGGCGGACTTGTGGAGCACGAGGTCGGCCCGACCCCGGCTGGGCTGGACGTTCTCCTTGAGGTTCGGGAGGTTGATGGAGTCCCAGATCTCCGTGGCCAGAGTCACGGCCTCGTCGTCGTCGAGCTGTGAGTAGCGGTGGAAGTAGGAGTCCTCGTCCTGGAAGGCACCGTGCTTGAGTTTGAGGAAGCGGGAGACGTACCACTGCTTGATGTCCCGGGAGCGGGCGTCGACGTAGACGGAGAAGTCGAAGTAGTCGCTGATCGCCAGGCCCAGGGTGCCGTCGTGGCGGGGACGGGCCGGCTGCAGGACGTTGAGGCCTTCGACGATGAGGACATCGGGGGAGCGGACGACCACCTCGGCGCCGGGGACGATGTCGTAGGTGTGGTGGGAGTACACGGGCGCCCGGACCTCGGGGGATCCGGCTTTGACGGCCGAGATGAATTTCAGCAGCTTGCGCCGGTCGTAGGACTCGGGGAAGCCCTTCCGGCCGGTCAGGCGGCGGCGTTGGAGCTCGGCATTGGGGTAGAGGAAGCCGTCGGTGGTGATGAGTTCGACACGGGGAGTGTCGGGCCAGCGGGCCAGCAGTTCGCGCAGCACACGGGCCGTGGTCGACTTGCCGACGGCCACCGAGCCGGCCACCCCGATGACGAAGGGCGTGTGTTTGGCCTCCTGCGGTTCCAGGCCCCGTTCGTGCAGCGGGGAGAAGAACTGGCGGGTCATATCGTGTTTGGACCGGCGGGCGGAGACGTAGAGATTGAGCAGACGCGACAGAGGCAGGTAGACCTGGGCCACCTCGTCGAGGTTGATCCGATCGCCGAGGCCGCGCAGCCGTTCGATGTCGCGCTGCTTGAGCGGAAGGGGAGTGGCCTGGGCGAGCGTGCCCCAGACCTCACGGTCGAATTCCCAGAACGGGGACGTCGAGTCGGGTTCGCTGCGACGGGAGGTGCTGAGTCCGGCGAGCCGGCGCGCGCGGTCCAGCTGAGGATCGACTGTGCTCATGCGCCCCATTGTGTCACGCGTCATGTTCTTCTCCGACGCCGAGGTGGCCCCGAGAATCGTCGCGGGCCCCGGCCGCGGTCGAAGCCCGAACGCGTGCAGTTGATCACGTTGATGGGATCGTGACTCGCCGGGATGCACGAGATCGGCCTCGAGTGCGTAAAATCTCCCTCATGTGTGGAATCGTAGGCTATGTATCCAAGGCCCCCGTTGACAATGCCGACCATCTGGCGCTCGACGTCGTGCTCGCTGGGCTGAAGAGGCTCGAATACCGAGGCTACGACTCCGCCGGCGTCGCCCTCGTGACCTCCGACGGCGAGCTCGCCTCGGCGAAGAGGGCCGGAAAGTTCTCCGCCCTGACCGATGAGATCGAGGCCAACCCGCTGCCGGCCGCGCAGACCGGCATCGGCCACACCCGGTGGGCCACCCACGGCGGACCCACCGACGGCAACGCCCACCCGCACCTGGCCGATGACGGCAAGCTCGCGCTCATCCACAACGGCATCATCGAGAACTTCGCCCACCTGAAGAAGGACCTCGTCGCCGAGGGCGTCGAATTCCTCTCCGAGACCGACACCGAGGTCGCCGCCGCCCAGCTGGCCAAGAACTACCGCGCCACCGGTGACCTGACCGCCGCGATGCGGGCCACCGCGAGCGAACTCGAAGGTGCGTTCACCCTGCTCGCCGTCCACGCCGACGTTCCGGGGCAGGTCGTGGCCGCACGCCGGAACTCACCGCTGGTCATCGGCCTCGGCGAGGGCGAGAACTTCCTCGGCTCCGACGTCGCCGCCTTCATCGACTACACCCGCACGGCCGTCGAGATCGGCCAGGACGAGGTCGTGACGATCACCCCCGATGAGGTCACGATCACGGATATCGAGGGCAACCTCGTCGAGGGTGAGCAGTTCGAGGTCGACTGGGACACCGCGGCCGCGGAGAAGGGCGGCTTCGCCTCCTTCATGGACAAGGAGATCCACGACCAGCCGCAGGCCGTGGCCGATACGCTGCTCGGTCGCCTCGACACCGAGGGGCGGCTGACCCTGGACGAGATGCGCATCGACGAGTCCGTGCTCAAGTCCATCGACAAGATCGTCGTCATCGCCTGCGGCACCGCCGCCTACGCCGGCCAGGTCGCGAAGTACGCGATCGAGCACTGGTGCCGCATCCCCACCGAGGTCGAGCTCGCCCACGAATTCCGCTACCGGGATCCCGTCGTGACCGAGAAGACGCTCGTCGTGGCGATCTCGCAGTCGGGCGAGACCATGGACACGATCATGGCCGTCCGCCACGCCCGCCAGCAGGGGGCGAAGGTCATCGCGATCTGCAACACCTTCGGGTCGACGATCCCGCGCGAATCCGATGCCGCCCTCTACACGCACGCCGGCCCGGAGATCGCCGTGGCCTCGACGAAGGCGTTCCTGTCCCAGGTCGTTGCCTGCTACCTGCTCGGCCTCTACCTCGCGCAGCTGCGCGGCAACAAGTTCCGCGACGAGATCGCGACCATCCTGTCCGAGCTGCAGACCATCCCGGAGAAGGTCCAGCACATCCTCGATGAGACGAAGTCGCAGGTGCTGGCCCTGGCCGACCGCAACCAGGACGTCGGTTCTGTGCTGTTCCTCGGCCGCCACGTCGGCTATCCGGTGGCGATGGAGGGAGCGCTCAAGCTCAAGGAGCTCGCCTACATCCACGCCGAGGGCTTCGCCGCCGGTGAGCTCAAGCACGGACCGATCGCGCTCATCGACGAAGGCCAGCTCGTCATCATCATCGTGCCGTCCAAGCGGGGACGCGATTCACTGCATGCGAAGGTCATCTCGAACATCCAGGAGGTCCGCGCCCGCGGTGCGAACACCGTCGTCATCGCCGAGGAGGGGGATGAAGAGGTCGACCAGTTCGCCTCGGAGGTCATCTCCGTTCCGGAGACCACGACGCTCATGGCACCGCTGCTGACGACCGTTCCGCTGCAGATCTTCGCGATGGAACTGGCCACGGCCAAAGGCCTCGACGTCGACCAGCCGCGCAACCTCGCGAAGTCCGTCACCGTCGAATAAGGCGAGACGATGGCCATTCTGGGTATCGGCACGGACATCGCCGATGTGCCGCGCTTCGCCGAGCACATCGAACGCGTACCCGAACTCCTCGACCGCCTGCTCACTCCCGGCGAGCAGCTCAAACGCAACGGCAGACGCCGCACCGACGCGTCTCTGGCGGCCCGGTTCTCCGCGAAGGAGGCGCTGAAGAAGGCGATCGGCTTCCCCGGCTGGCTGCCCTGGCAGTCCGCCGAGGTGGTTCCGGCCCGATCCGGTGCCCCGTCCTTCCGGCTGCGCGGGCTCGTGCTCGAGCACTTCAAGAGGATCGGCGGGACGAACATCCACCTGTCGATCACCCATGATGCGCACCTGACGATGACCTTCGTCATCGCCGAAGGGGAGGGCCCGTCGCTGAGCCCCGGGATCGAGGGGATCGCCGAGCACTTCACGCACTCGATGTACGGTCCGGACGGCGGTCGGGCACAGATGGGCAGAACTCAGGAGCCATAGACTGGGGAGCATGAGCTCACTTCCCGACGACCCAACAGCCTCCGCCGAGGCCACCCCCATCCACCTGCCCACCGCCGAAGACGCCGCGGACATCGCCCCCGGACTCGTCACCCTCCGCCGAGCCCTGCATGAGAACGTCGAGGTCGGCCTCGACCTGCCGGTGACGCAGAAGCTCGTCCTCGAGGCCATCGAGGGCCTCGACGTCGAAGTGAGCACGGGACAGGGGCTGTCCTCGATCGTCGTGGTGCTGCGCGGCGGTGCCCGGAAGGAGGACTCGACCGGAGTCGTGCCCGCCGTGCTCCTGCGCGGGGATATGGACGGACTGCCCGTGACCGAGGCGACCGGATTCGACTTCGCCGCGACCTCGGGGAAGATGCACGCCTGCGGCCACGACCTGCACACGGCCGGCCTCGTCGGCGCCCTCGGGCTGCTCCACCGAGTCCGCGAGCACCTGCCCGGCGACGTCGTATTCATGTTCCAACCGGGGGAGGAAGGCTATGACGGGGCCGGGAAGATGATCGACGAAGGCGTCCTCGACGCCGCCGGACCCCGCGTCAAGGCCGCCTACGGCCTGCACGTGTCCGCCGATGCCGAGCTCGGAATCGCCTCCAGCCGCCCCGGACCCTATATGGCCGCGTTCTCGACGATGACGATCACCGTGAACGGCAAGGGCACCCACGCCTCCCGCCCGGCCACGGGCAAGGACCCGATCCAGGTCGGGGCCATGCTCGTGGGCCAGCTGCAGGAGTACATCACCCGCCGGTTCGACATCTTCGACCCGATCGTGGTCACCGTCGGCCAGTTCAACGCGGGCACCGCGGCCAACGTCGTCCCCGACGAGGCCCGCCTCGTCGTCAGCGTCCGCACGTTCTCCGAGACCGTGACCTCGCGCGCCGAGGCGGAGCTGCCCCAGCTGGTGCGTGACCTCGTCGCCGCCCATGGGCTCACCGCCGAGGTGGACTACGAGCAGATCCTTCCCCCGACGATCAACGACGACGCCGAGGCCGAATTCTTCCTCGCCACCTTCACCGACCTCTTCGGGCAGGAGCGGACGGTGCGCAAGGCGAATCCGCTGCCCGGCTCGGAGGACTTCTCCCGCGTCCTCGACGCCGTGCCCGGCGCGTACGGACACTTCGGGGCGGCGCTGCCGAACCTGCCGGTCGACGAACGCGAGGCCAACCATTCCCCACGCGCCCGCCACAGCGACGACGGTCTGGCCGACCAGGCGCTGTTCCTGGCCCATCTGGCCGGCCGCCGACTCGCGCAGCTGGCCGAGGACTGATGCCTTGGGCGGAGAACTGATGCCCTGAGCGGAGGAAACGGGATACGGTGCAGTGAGACGTCGAGACGTGAAGGAGCAGTCGATGAGTGTGTTCGCCTATCCGAGCGAGGTCATCCGCCGGGCCGAGGTGCCGCTGCTCGACGCCGGTGTCCCGCTCATGGCCAGGGCGGCCCGCGCCCTGGCGAACATCGCGCTCGAGACGCTGCGGGCCGACCGCGGTCGCGTCGCGGGCTCGCGGGTGTGCGTGCTGGCCGGGCCGGGGAACAACGCCGGCGACGCGCTCTTCGCCGCGGCCGCTCTCGCCGGGAGGGGCGCGGCCGTGTCGGTCATCACCCTCTTCGACCGCACCCATGCCGAGGGACTGGCCGCCGCCCGCCGCAGCGGTGCCCAGGTCGTGTCCTTCACCGCCGCCGACCGCGCCGAGGCGACAGCCGCCGGCCCCGCGACAGCCGCCGGCCCCGCCCGAGCGGAGGCGCTGCGGGAGCTGACCCGCGCCGACCTCGTCCTCGACGGGATCCTCGGCACCGGAGGTCGCCGCGGTCTGCCCGAGCACATCGCCGGACTCATCTCCGACTGGGCACCGCAGCGCAGCGCCGGCCTGCTCGCCGTCGACGTCCCCTCCGACCTCAGCCCCGACGCCGACGGTGCGAAGCAGCGGATGCATGCCGATCGCACCGTGACCTTCGGCGGCCTCAAGACCGAACTCGTCGACCCCCGTGTGAGCGCATTCACCGGCTTCATCGACGTCATCGACATCGGCCTCGACCTCGACCCGGCGCAGGCGACCGCAGAGCTGCTCGACGCCGATGACCTCGTCACCGACTTCCCCCGCCCCGGCAGGGACGGGCACAAGTACTCCCGCGGCATCACCGGGATCCTCGCCGGATCGGAGGAGTACCCGGGCGCCGGCGTGCTCACGACCACTTCGGCGGTCAATTCCGGGGCGGGGATGGTCCGCTATCTGGGAGCCCCGCTCGTGGCCGAATTCGTCATCGGCCTGCACCCCGAGGTGGTCACCGCCTCCGGGCGGGTCGACGCCGTGGTCATCGGACCCGGCGATCCCGAACCCGAATACATCCAGGCTGTCATCGACGCCCTGACCGAGACCACGACCCCGCTCGTCCTCGACGCGGGAGGCCTCGACATGGTCGGCCGCGCCGAGACGATGACCGAGACCTGGTTGGCCGGTCGCCCCCTGATCATCACTCCGCACGCCGGCGAGCTGGCCCGGCTGCTCAGCCGCCTCCTCGGCGAGATCATCACGGCGGGCAGGATCGGCCAGGACCCGCTCGGATGGGCCCGGCAGGCGGCGGAGCTGACCGGAGCGATCGTCCTGCTCAAGGGCCACCATACGGTCATCGCCGCCCCCGACGGGCACACCGTGCTGCCCGAACCGGGCCCGGCGAGCCTGGCCACGGCCGGGGCCGGTGATGTGCTCTCAGGCGTCCTCGGCACCCTGATCGCCGTCGCCTCGGCCCGCAGCCGCTACGGCGATGACCGACCGCTGTCGTCGCATCAGTGGGCCCGCCTGGCCGGCTTGGCCGTGCTCGTCCACAATGCCGCAGGACGGCAGGCGGTCACCGCCTCCGGTGTCGCCGGTGCCCTCGCCGAGGTGACCGACGCACTCATCCACGGCACGGACTGAGTCCAGCGCCCGGGTGTGCGGACGCCCGGCCCGGCGGGTGCCACCTGGATCTCACCTCAGTGGATGGCGATCTGCGTCTTCGTCGCCCCTTCCCACTCCATCGTCTTGACGAGGCTGGATTCGTACATCGACACGCAGCCGGCGGTCTTCATCGACTCGGTGTTCGCGTGGAGGAAGATCGCCGAGCCCTTGCCGGGGGTGCGAGCCTCGTTGTACCCGATGACCTGGGCGTACTTGTACGGTTTCGGCTGGTAGAGCGATTCGCCGGTGTACCCCTCGGACTTCAGCTGCATCGTGTTGTAGCCCTCCGCCCTGGTCGCGTCACCGTCGACCCAGACATGATCACGGGTGACCTTCGTCCAGGACTTCTGCAGACCCGGATCGGATGAGGTGCCGAAGCCCTCTCGCATCCAGAACACGCCCTGCGGCGTCTTCCCGTCGCCTTCGCGCTTGTCCGCCGTCGTCCCGTTGTACCCGAGCCGAGCCCTGTACGGACCCTGATCGCGGACGTAGCGGCCGTCGGACTTCGAGCACAGATAGATGTCAGCGGTGATCGTCGACCGCTGTTTGACCTCGATGACCTTCTCGGCCGTGACGCTCGAGTCCGATTCGATGCCGGTGCAGTGGCGTGCGGCGGCCGCGGCCGCCGGCCCGCGGTCGGCGAGAGCGAGGACGGTGCCGCAGAGCACGGCGATGAGCACCATGGCCACGGTGCGGGCAGATGTGCTGGTGTGCATGACTTCTCCTTCGTCATCGATGGCAGTGGGGGCTCATCGTAACCGAGGCCACGGACCGCCGCGGGGTCCCGATACACCCCGGTCAGAGGTGTCGGCGGTACTCTTGTCCAGTGACATCTTTCGACATTCCCGAGGCCCTGGTCCGGGCGGAGATCGACGAGGCGGCCCTGCGCGACAATGCCGCAGTGCTGGCCTCCCGACTCGCCCCCGCCCGCCTCAGATGCGTCGTCAAGGCCAATGCCTACGGCCATGGCGTCGACCTCGTCGCTCCCGCCCTCTTCGCGGCCGGGTGGCGCGAATTCTGTGTGGCCACGATCCCCGAAGCCCTGCAGCTGCGCAGCCTGCTCGGCGACGAGGCCGAGATCCTCGCCTGGCTCTACGGACCGACCACTGACCTCGACGAGGCGGTGCGGGCCGGCATCGAGATCGGCGTCTCGACGGTCGACAGCCTCGACCGTCTGGCCGCCGCCGCCGAGCGCACGGGCGTCACGGCCCGGCTCCACCTCAAGATCGACACCGGGCTGGGACGCAACGGGCTGGCCCCGGATGCGCTCGTGCGCGCCTTCGAATGGCTGCGCCGGGCCGGTGAGGTCGGGACAGCGGCGATCAGCATCGTCGGCATCATGAGCCACTTCGCCGTCGCCGACGAACCCGAACGCCCCGAGACCGCCGCCCAGGCCGCGGTGTTCTCCTCCGCCCACGGGCAGCTGAGGGCCGTGCTCGACGCCGCCGACGGTCGCCTCGGCGATGCGGAGGCCCTCGATGTGCACATCGCGAACTCGCCGGGTGCGCTCACCCTCGGACCCTGCCCGGGCACCTCGGCGAGGGTGGGCCTGGCGCTCTACGGACTCTCCCCGCTCGCCGACGGCGACGCGGCGGCCCTCGGGCTGCGGCCGGCGATGCGGCTGGTCTCCACCGTCATCAATCTCAAGGACATCCCCGCCGGTCATGGCGCCTCCTACGGGCTGACGTTCACGGCCGCGACCGACACCCGGTTCGCGCTCGTGCCCGGCGGGTACGGTGACGGTCTTCCGCGGGCGGCCTCGAATCGCGCCGAGGTGGCCATCCGCGGCCGCCGCTACCCCGTCGTCGGGCGCATCGCCATGGATCAGATGATCATCGACATAGGAGCCGGAAACGACGAGGTGGCCATCGGCGACGAGGCCGTGATCTTCGGACCCGGCGGCCCCAGCGCGGCCGATTGGGGGACCTGGGCGGATACGATCAACTACGAGATCGTCACCCAGCTCAGCGCTCGCGTCCAACGCTGTGTGAAGACCGGCGACGGGAACGGTGCCGCCGGTGATGAGGAGGTCGACCGATGAGGATCATCGTCGAATCGCTGGCGCAGATGCGCACGCTGGCCGAGGTGCTGGCCGGACACCTGCGCGCCGGTGACCTGCTCATCCTCACCGGCAACCTCGGAGCCGGCAAGACGACCTTCACCCAGTCCCTGGGTGCGGCCCTCGACGTGTCCGGGCGGATCACCTCGCCGACATTCATCATCGCCCGCGAACACCCCTCACGGGGCGGCGGTCCCGCGCTCGTCCACGTCGACGCCTATCGGCTCGCCGATGGTGAGGAGCTCGAGGACCTCGACCTCGACTCCGAACTCGACGAATCGATCACCGTCGTCGAATGGGGCGCCGGGATGGCCGAGCAGCTGAGCAGCGACTATCTTGAGATCACCATCGCCGCGACTCCGCCGGCCGAAGGCGATCAGGTCGATGGGGAGCCGGCCGAGGACGATGCCGAGGAATCCGAGGACGGGGAGGACGAACGGCGCATCGTCGATCTCACCGGCCACGGCACCGCCTGGGGCGAGAGGCTGCCGCAGGTGCAGGCGGCGATCGCAGCAGTCGAAGGCATCACGACCGGGGGAGACGGACCATGATCATTCTCAGCATCGACACCTCGCAGGCGGCGTCCGTGGCCCTGGTGGACACGGACTCCGGCGAGGTCATCGCCGCCGAAGCCGCCGAAGACCGGCGCCGACACGTCGAGTTCATCGGACCTGCGCTGGCCCGCGTCCTCGCCGCGGAAGCCCGGCCCGAACTCGTCGTCGTCGGCATCGGGCCCGGCCCATTCACCGGACTGCGCGTGGGCATCGCCGCAGGCATCGCCGCCGGCCAGGCCCGCGGCATCCCCGTCCGCGGCCTGCTGTCCCACTCGGCGATCGCCGAAGAGCTGGTGCTGGCGTCCGACGATGCCGATGCCGCCGGCACCGCGACCGCTGCGAACGCGACGGCCGGCAGCGGCCGCCCCGTGCTCATCGCCTCCGACGCCCGTCGCAGAGAGGTGTACTTCAGCGTCTACGACGGTCTCGACGCCTCCCTGACCGCCGGACCCTTCGTGGCCGAACCCGCCGAGGTCGCCGCAGTGCTGGCCGCACACGGCTTCGACCTCGACGAGTCCGGGACCGGGCACGAATCGACTGCCGGGCTCACACCGATCGGCGACCGGTGCGGACGCGGTTTCGTCCTCTACCCCGATGCTCTCGGCGCCCCGACACATGAGACGATCACGGATCCGCGCGCCGAATTCCTCGCCCGCGCCGCGGCCCGAGAACTCACCGCCGGCAGAGGACTGAGCGAACCGATCCCCGAATACCTGCGCGAACCCGATGCGAAGGCGACACCGGCGCGCGAAAGCTCGCTGAGATGACTGCTGAGACGACCATCGTCGAGCTGCCCTGGTGGGATCTCGCCGAGGTGGCCGACCAGGATGCGAAGGTCTTCGGACCGACCGCCTGGACGATTCGCTACTACTGGTCGGTCAAGGCGCAGAACGGCACGGCCATGTTCATGGCCAGGACCGCTCCGGCCGCGGGATTCGGGTCGGGTCAGCCCGTGGACACCACGGCCTCGGCGGGGGAGCTGGCCGGATGGATCGTCATGTCCGCAACCGGTGCGGAAGCCGATGTGATGACGATCGCGACGACCGAGGCCGCACGCGGCAAGGGCATCGGGCGGGCACTGCTGACGGCCGGTCTCGACTGGGCCAAGGGTCGCGGCGCGGAGGTCGTCCACCTCGAGGTCGATGAGTCCAACACCGCGGCGCTGGGCCTGTACTCCTCGCTCGGATTCGAGGAGTGGGGGAGACGCCCGGACTACTACCCCGGCGCCGCGGCCATTCTCATGCGCGTGCGCATCAGCGACTGACCCCCGACGTCGAGGGCGTCGGGGGTCAGTGAGCTCGCCCGGGTTTGGGGACGTTGCCGGGGGCCGGCGGCGGAGAGGTCGCCGAGGTCGGGGCGTCGCCGAGCTCAGGCGACCGTGACGATCCTGCCTTCGGTGGCCTCGGTGAGGTCGACGAGGAGCTCGCCGTTGAGGCGGAAGGCCTCCATCGTCTCGGCGATGATGATCTGTTCGGCCCCTCCGGTCGAAGCCACCTCGTCGAGGCGGCGACGATAGGCTTCCTTGTACGGCTTGGTCTTGCCGGCCTCGGTGAAGTCCCACATCGTCAGCGAGGTCTTCGGCAGTCCGTAGTGCCGACGCATGAGCGTCCTGATGGCCTGCCCGCCGGACAGATCCCCGAGGTAGCGCGTGTAGTGGTGGGCGATGACCTGTTCGGGGCTGCCGAGCCTGGACAGATGGGCGGCATAGGCGTTCGCGCTGGGCATGACGGGCAGTCCGGTGCCGTCGAGTGCGGCCAGATCGGCGGTGATGCGGTCGCTGCGGAACAGGAGCGCATCGTGGAACGGAGCGAAGACGGGGTCGTCGGCGAAGTCACGTGACCTGGCCTCGAGCACCGGGTAGATGACACTGTACTGCCGCAGCAGGAGCGCATAGGCCCGGGCGCCGAGGCGTCCTTCCATGAGATCGACCATGAATGTGGTGTGCTCGACTTCGTCGTGGATGGTGGCGGTGCTGCTCTTGAGGCGAGCGGAGAACGGTTCATTCATTGCGGTTCCTCGCGAGAAGGCGACGAGCGCGACGCTGTCTCGTCGGGGCTGGCTTTGTCGACACTGATCTTGGGATTAGCTTAGCCTAAGCACACTGACCGGAGCCAGACCCGGGCCGCGGCTGTCGGCATCGTGATCCGGGCCGATGGCCGTGGCTGCAGGCGGGTAGGCTGGAGGCATGACACGTGTGCAATTGGCAGATACCGATCTTTACGTCCACCCCCTCCAGCTGGGAGGCAATACCTTCGGCTGGGGCGCGGATCGGGATCAGAGCTTCGCGGTCCTCGACGCCTACGCCGAGGCCGGCGGAAACTTCATCGACACAGCCGATGCGTACCCGGCCTGGGTCGACGGCAACTCCGGTGGCGAATCCGAGACGATCATCGGCGAGTGGATGAAGTCCCGCGGCAATCGTGACGAGATGGTCATCGCGACGAAGGTAGGCAAGCACCCCGAGCACCCGGGGCTCGACCCCGCGAATATCCGCGACTGCGTCGACGATTCCCTGCGTCGCCTGGGCACCGACCACGTCGACGTCTACTACGCCCACTGCGACGATGACGAAGTCGACCAGGTCGCCGTGGCCGAGACCTTCGACGCGCTCGTGCGCTCCGGCAAGGTCAGCTACCTCGGCGCCTCGAACTTCAGCCTCGAGCGTCTGCAGAACGCGAGGAAGATCTCCACGAAGTTCTCCCTTGCCTGCTACCGCGTCGTCCAGGACCGATTCAACCTCGTCTCCCGTGCAGCCGTCGACGCACAGAAGCAGGCCTACCTGCGCTCGGAGGGCATGGCCGAACTGCCCTTCTACTCGCTGGCCTCCGGGTTCCTCACCGGCAAACACACCGGGGGAGACGCCACCGGCAGTGTTCGTGGGCAGCGAGTGGCCGACTATGTCGACGACCAGAAGGCCCTCGGTGCCCTCGAAGTCCTCCACGACGTCGCCTCCGCCCACAACGCGACGATGACGGCCACGGCCATCGCCTGGCAGCTCAGCCACGACTTCATTCCCTCGACCATCGCCTCGGCGCGGGTGCCCGAACAGCTGACCGAGCTGTTCGCCGGTGTCGAGATGCAGTTGAGCGACGAGGAGATCACCGCCTTGACTCACGCCTGGGTGGAGGAATGAGCACGACTTCAGCGCGCCTCCTCACCTGGGAGAACGGCACCGACCTCGTCATCGAGATGCCTCTGGCACTCGGGGTCGAGGACGTGTGGAAGGCGCTGACCGACAGTGCGAGCGTCGGTGCCTGGTTCGCTCCGTTCCGCCTCGGCGAGGAACCTGCCGAGGCCGAGGCGGACGGGCCCGCCGCGCGCCCGATCACCTTCGAACTCGGCGACGTCGACCTGGGCGGATCCGTCCTCAGCTGCGAGATCTGCGACCATGTGCTGCTCGACCTCGACGACTTCGGGGTGCTGGGCATCGGCCTCGCGACCCGCGAGACCGACACCGCTCAGGGTGCCGCGGGCACAGGTCAGGGTGCCGCGGACGCCGACCAGGAGACCCTGCTGGTGTTCACCCAGACGTCCGCCGATGTCGACACCGCCCGGGCGCGGGCCGCGGAGTTCGGCCCCATGTGGGACACGCACCTGCGCCTGTTCGCCCGCAGCCTCGGACTGGCCGCCGCCGAGGCGACCGAACCCGAACTCGTCGCCGCCTACTCGGATCTCGAGCTCGACACCTCCGGAGACGGATCATGAGCGAACCGCTCGTCCTCGGCATCGAATCCTCCTGCGATGAGACCGGAGTGGGGATCGTGCGCGGCCGCAGACTGCTGACGAACACGGTGTCCTCGTCGATGGACGAGCACGTGCGCTTCGGCGGAGTCGTGCCCGAGGTCGCCTCCCGCGCTCATGTGCAGGCCATCGGCCCGGCCATCGCCTCGGCCTGTGAGACCGCCGAGGTGGAGCTGTCCGATATCGATGCCGTCGCCGTGACCGCCGGTCCCGGTCTGTCCGGAGCGCTCATGGTCGGAGTGGGAGCGGCCAAAGGACTCGCCGCCGCCCTCGACCGACCGCTGTACGGGGTCAACCATCTGGCCGCCCACGTCGCCGTCGACCTCGTGGCCGAAGACGTCGACGGGCTGACCACCCCGACCATCGCCCTGCTCGTCTCCGGCGGACACACGGAGATCCTGCGCATCGGCGATGTCGTCGATGACATCGAACTGCTCGGCGCGACCATCGACGACGCCGCCGGCGAGGCCTTCGACAAGACAGCCCGGCTGCTGGGACTGAACTACCCGGGCGGGCCGAACATCTCGAAGGCGGCCCTCGGCCTGCTCGACGGCACCGGAGTCCCCGGTGACCGGACCGCGGTGAAGTTCCCCCGCGGACTGGCGAAGAAGCAGGATCTGCGCGATCCCGAACGTCGATACAACTTCTCCTTCTCCGGTCTCAAGACCGCGGCGCTGCGCGAAGTCACCAAGGCCGAGACGCTCGGAACCGAGCTGCGCGTGGCCGATATCGCCGCCGGATTCGAAGACGCCGTCGTCGACGTGCTCGTGGCCAAGACCCTGCTAGCCGCGGCCGACACCGGCATCGACCGTGTCGTCCTCGGCGGGGGAGTGGCCGCGAACACCCACCTGCGTGAGGTGCTCGCCGCGCGCTGTGCCGAGGCGGGTGTGACCCTGCGGGTGCCGCCGCTGAGACTGTGCACCGACAACGGGGCGATGGTCGCCGCCCTCGGGGCCGAACTCGTCTCCCGCGGAATCGGACCCAGCGCCCTGTCCTTCGCCGCCGTCTCCTCCCTGGATGTCGATCATGTCCTCGTCTGAGAACGAAGAGACCCGGGCCGGCCGCGAGGCTGCGAACGATGCTGCGGAGCGGAACTCGCACAGTTCCGCGGGCAGCGTTGCGCCCGATGCGTCGAACAGCGCCGCGAACGACTCCGCGGAACGGAATGCGCGCGCGGCGAATGATGCCGCGGGCCGCGTCGAGGACAGTGCCGCGGAGCGGAACTCTCAGGCCGCGAAGTCGACGCGACTGCCGGACGGTCGGCCGCCTCGGCGCTCCGGTGATGGGTGGACGTACGGATCCGACGGGAAGAAGCATTGGGGCCTCGGCGGGGCCGCCGGACTCATGCTCCTCGACCCCGAGCGTGGGGTGCTCATGCAGCATCGGGCGCTGTGGTCGGTCGAGGGCGGGACCTGGGGATTCCCCGGTGGCGCTCGAGATGTGGGTGAGTCGGCCGTCGACGCCGCGATCCGCGAGTCCTGGGAGGAAGCCGGGGTGCCGGACCAGGACGGATCGGGCATCGAGATCCTCGACACTCATGTCCTCGACCTCGACACTTGGTCCTATACGACGGTGATCGCGAAGACCCTGCGCCGATTCGAGGCCGTCATCAACGACCCCGAGAGCATCCAACTGACCTGGGTGCCGCTCGACGAGCTCACGGACTATCCGCTGCACCCGGGAGTCGCCGCCGCACTGCCGACGCTTCTGGACCTGCTTCGCCCGCACCTGTGAGGTCGTCTCGGTGGGCGGAAGTGTCCGATTGTGACCTGGACTTTTCGGACTACGGAACCGGACGCCGAATATGGGTCACAAACGGATAGTTTCAACGTTCAGCAAGGTCCGATTGTGACCTACGTTTCGGGGCGACGGTCACCGGT